>Ga0228535_1001284_pt1 | contig 41315 bp, 37 predicted proteins | sample SJ1metagenome_FD_168457 | JGI IMG/M metagenome (GOLD analysis project Ga0228535, IMG submission 168457) | Enriched culture of PCE-dechlorinating microbial communities from Ithaca, New York, USA - SJ1 | ecosystem: Engineered > Modeled > Simulated communities (microbial... > Unclassified | place... | reverse complement strand
AGAGTCTTGATGAACGGCATGGAAACGGCGGGACCGCCCCCGATCCGCCGCCGGTAGAAGCTGTGGGTGATGGCGTACAGGCTGTGGGCCAGGGTGAGGGGGTCTCCATCTTCACCGGCCGCCATGGACCTCCGGCCGGTCACTGCCGACAGGAACTCGTCCAACGTGGCCGTACCGGTGACCGCGGTATGAGCGCCTGCGATGAACAGGCCGCCGTGGTCGTCGGAACCTCCGACGCGACCCTTGATCCACGGGGTGTCGCCGACCGGTTCGAAGCCGTGCCGTTCCGCCAGTGCCGCCAGTGTCTCCGGGGTCAGACTGTCCAGGAGAGTCTCCAGGAAGGAGCAGTATCTCCGGGATCGGGCGCCGTTCTTGACTTCGAATACCGTGAACAGCAGGAGCATCTTTTCCAGGTGGTCCGCGCTGAGCCGGTCGTTCTGGGCATAGAGAGGGTGCGCCACGAAGTGGGGGATGCCGGTGCGATGCAGGTAGACGACCAGCTCGTAGATGTTTTTGCGCAGTTCCAGGATCTCCCTGAAGCTCTCCTCGGTGACGTTCAGCACCACCACGTGCAGCTTGCAGCCGTCCTCGGGAAAATAGCAGGTCACCTCCGAACTGACGAACGCGCCGGGAAGATGGGCTATCTCCAGCGCGCCGTTGATGCTGTTGTGGTCGGTGATGGTGACGTAGTCCATCCCCTGTTTTCTGGCCGTGTGGTAGATGAACTCGGGGGAGGAGTAGCTTTCCGGGCAGTTGAACTTGCGCAGCGCCCAGTAGGTGGGTTTGTTGGAGTAGCATGAGTGAACGTGAAGGTCTGCTCTGAACGTTTTCATGGTCGAATGTGTATCATTCGACCATTACGGATTCATGTTTCCGAGGAAACATTCGGGTTAACTTTGTTTCTGGAACGGGATCAAGGTTTCTGTGGCACTTCTGTTGGGGTTCAGGCTGATGTTTTTGTCGGAGTTCCAGTTGAACTATTCCCCTTGAAAAATTGTTTGATTTTTTAATATTTATATAATATTAACCAATTATTTTTAATACAATGAGGAAACAAATTATGCCAATGCCCGCTCATTTCACCCTCACTGGTGAAAAACAAGGCAAGATCGATGGCTGCTGTGAAATGCAGGGACGGGAGGATACAATTCTCGTTTACGGTATGAATCACGGTGTCAGCATCCCGAGTAGTCCGACCGACGGATTAGCCACCGGCAAGCGCGTCCATGGTTCGCTTGCCGTCATCAAGGAGTACGACAAAAGCTCTCCCAAGCCCTATCAAGCCCTGTGCACCGGTGAACACATGGAGGACGTCACTATCGAATATCAATTGGCTATACATGAGCTGAAATCCGGGTTTGTTCAATCATATGCAAAGCTGGACTCCTGTATGAGGAATGTTGAACAAGAATGTAATCAGGATTCGTTGTCATGGGTCGAGGATTTTAAGAAAAAATTCGGTCTCGAATATATAAGTAAAAATTTCTATTCGATTAAATATGTCCTACTAGCTATCGCAAGGAGTGATAATTTAACCCCTTGCCAAGAGCAGTCAAGGAAGCCTTGTATCGAGAATATCGACAATTGGATGCAGCCAAAATTTATGTTGAGGATTTTGTAGAATTTTCTAAAACTTTGAACAAAGAAGAAAAGAAAAAACTCGGTGACAGGGTAGAAGCCGCCGAAGCCTACCTGAAAAATTTCGTTTATCCATTACAAGGCGTTTGGTCAAACGAGGGATTAAGAAATTTTCTCTTTTCCGTCGCACTGAAGACGCGAAAGGATCTGGACTCGAAAGTGATTGATTTCTTTTCCCACCATCCGGCTTTTATGAGGCAGTGCCTCCCGATGAAGGCGATAAATGCTTTGAAAGATCTCAAGTAATCGACAAGGTGAATGTTTGGCCGCCCATGAGCACATTTCGCTTACTTTCATGAAAAAAGCCCCCGCCGGGGATGACGGGGGCAGGCGCGTCGGGAATGGACGCTTGGGGGAGAGAGTTAACGCGGCAATGCGTTCCTGAGGGATACCGACCATATCCTGCTGGCAAAACTGGCCTTGCGGATTTGCCAAACGGATCCTATCTGGCAGAATATTTTCATCATGCCGCAGGTCGTGGGATACCGAGCCCCTCGATCATTGGGCGAACGAGTCGATGCGTTCGAAGGCGTAGCGCGGACCAGATTTTACGTGGTTGCGACAGAAGCATAAGATTGACGATTTATACTCAAAAACGATGTCAGTCACAGAGCTCACGGAAGACTCGGAGGAAATACGGATGAAGAAAGCCAAGCGAATAAATCCGATAGAACTTGTTCAGGAACAATATCAGCTTCTCAAGGAGAAATTTATCTGCGCCGCCGATCTGGAGGAGAAGAAGATCCTGCTGCGAAGGCTGATGAACCTGCACGGCGTCAAGCGGTACCTGATGTCAATCGACAATCGCTAGTGTCCTGTGCGGTTAGTTCACCGCAAGAATTCCGAGGGATTTTGGTTCCTGGCAAGGCGGAGCGACACAGGCCTAGCGGGGTCTAAGCCGAGGAGCCGGAACGCGGCCAGGGACCAAAAGGCCCGGAATTGTAAGGAAGGAATTAGCCGCACAGGACACTAGCAGTGAAGAGAGGAGGCGGCATGTTTGCTGATGAAAGTTGCCCTGTCGAACAGGAACCGCAGATCCCGCAAGAGAAAGCGGGGGACAGTGTAACGGAAACCCTGAACCAGCCCGTGTTCAGGCCAGAGGATACGTCATTGACCCGGGTTCTGCACCTGGGAACGGACGAGTCGCTGCGTCGTCGCTTCATGGTGCTGAACGAGCCGATTCCGGCCAACACACGTTTCGGGCTCCTGCTGGAGATCCTCGACAAGGTGGCCGAAGAGACGGCGCTCGCCTACGTGAACCGCTTCTATCCCGAGGCGCGGGTGGTAACGGCGGCCATCGACAACATCCTGGTCCGCAATGCCGCCGACGTGACCAGGGACATCGTCTTCAACGCCCGGATTAACCATGTGGGCCGCTCATCCCTTGAAGTCGGCATCCGGGTCGAGCAACCGGGAGAAAGGGCCAGCCACATCGCCTCATGTTACTTTACCATGGTGGCCCGTTCCGGCATGGGCGAGGAGGCTGTCAGCGTGCCGCTGCCGCCGCTCGAATACGCTGACGACCTGGAGCGCAAAAGGGCACGCAACACCCTGGCCCGGCGCGACGACTGGAAGCAGCAGCAGGCCGTGCAGCTTGAGCCGCCCAGCCGGGACGAGTACCGGATGCTCGCAGGACTCCACACCGCCCAGGACGTGCCCGGCTTCACCGGCCTGCTGGCCGGACGCCTGACCACGGATTCCTGGGAGATGATGTATCCGGAGCAGGAGAACGTTCCGCAGAAGATCTTCGGCGGCTACCTGATCCGCCGCGCCTTCGAGCTGTCGGCCATCTGCTCCGAGCTGGCGGCGCCCGACCGTTCCGTAGTGGTGGCGGTCAACCGGATCAACTTCTTCAAGCCGGTGCGAATGGGGGACAAGCTCCACTATACCTCCAGGGTGGTCTATACCGAAGACAGCTACGTCTGCGTGGAAGCGAGCATCGAGCGGATAGGCCGGAGCCGCTCGGCCAAGGCCCTGTCAAACTCGTGTCTCTTCACCTTTGTCAACGTTGACAAGGACATGGTGCGCCGGCCTGTCCCGTCGGTTTACCCGACCACCTACGCGGAGGACGCGCGTTACCTGGCGGCCCACCGCAGCCACCAGGCGCTGTCCCGGCATGTGCGGGAGATCTGATGCCAATCCAATGGGAAAGGTATTCCCGATCAACCCAAAAGCCGCCCCCTGTCAATGTTGGATATGAAATGCCGGTCGATCTTGGCGAAGTCGGGCTCTATGGTGGAGAGCATCTTTAATCCGCCGTACCCGGCCCTGAAGTCGTCTATGGCAATCCTGTACCCCCTTCGGTAGCTCTCCGGGGACTGCTTGAAAAAGGCATAATTGGAGATCGTGCTCTCTTCGGTTATCGTCCTTGAATTCCCATCTGATTCTCATCCTGGCGGACATTCCGTGTCCGCGCGGAGATTCCGTTACCTTTCGGCTGGTCGGTATTCCTGCCCGGCCCTGTTGTCCCGGCGTATTCGGCCAGACTGAGCACCAACGCACCTTCCGGCGTGGGATCAATATGGGGGATCTTGCTCTGACCGCCGAGCCTGCCCCGGACATCCCTCGACCATCGGTAGACGGTCTCCTCGGCAACTATGACGACCTCAGGCTCCCGGATCCGTCCCTGGCTGCGGAAGGTCCCGTAGTCGGCGTTCCCGGCGGCAAGCCGCTCGTCGAGGAAGCGGGCAAGCCCGCCGGTTTCGCCCTGCGCCGCGCGCCTGGCGGCCAGAACCCAGAGGTGCCTGCGTCGGGGGATGTCGGGACCTACCATGAATTCACGTATCTCGACCCCGGGCAGCCGGTTCAGATCCGCCACCGCCTGCTCTACCTCGCCCTGGGTGACCTTCTCCTCGAACCGGTCGAGAAAGCGGTCCCTGCCGGTGAACTCGATGAACAGGGGCTCCCTGGAGGTGAACCTGAGGGTGTCGCCGATGTGGTAGCGCCACAGACCCGCGCAGGTGGACAGGATCACGGCGTAGCGCCGGCCGGTCTCCATCCCCCCGAGCGGGACGGCCGGGGCGTCCGGGGCTGGCGCGCCCCGTTCGTCCAGGGCCTCGAAGGGGACAAACTCGAAGAAGACCCCGTAGTAGGGCGAAAGACGCATCGTTTCCTCACCCGGCAGCTGGAAGGCCATGAAGGCCTCCGAGGAGGGGAGGAGCTCAAGGAAAGCCGGGTTGCGGCCTCCGAAGATACGGTCGAATTCGGCCCGGTAGGGTTTCATGCCGGTGCCGCCGTGTATGATCAGCTCAAGGTGGGGGAGGAGTCCGGGCAATTCCTTCCCCACCAATTCGGAGCACCTCTTCAGGAGGAGGAGGATCCATGGAGGCACCCCGGATATGCCGCGGACCCGGTCGTCTTCCAGCAGGAGGCGGGCCATGGCCTCCAGCTTTTCCTCCCAGGGAAGGGCGGACGTCACGGCGTCGGGAGCAATGAAGGGCCGCAGGTAAAACGGGCGGTTGGCCAGGGTTATGGCGCTCATGTCGCCGCTCATGGCCCCGCTTCCCACGTCCTTCAGGTCGGTGCTGCCCGCCATGTAGAGGAGTTTTCCACCCATGAGCCTGCTGGACGGGGTCGCGTCCAGGTAGCAGGCGGTCAGGTCCAGGGCGGCTCGCCGGTTTTCGGCGAACATCTCGCGGGTGAAGGGGATGAACTTGGAGGGGGCGGTGGTGCCGGAGGTCTCGCAATAGAACGGTACCTTGCCGGGCCAGGTGATGTCCTCCAGGTCGAGACCCATGCGGCCGTTGAGGTTACGGCATCCCGATGAGAAGTAATCGTTCCAGAAGTCGGCGTAGGTCCGCACGGGCACGTTCCGCCTGAACCTCCCGTAGGCCTCCTCGTAAGGGAGTAATGCCAGTTCCCTGAAACCGTAGTCCCTGCCGAACCGGGTATCGGACGCACGGCTGAGCAATTTGCGAAATATTTCCCGTTGCGCAGCTAGCGGGTCCCGCGATTTGTATTTCGCGGCACGCAGCGCCGCCAATGTCTTGAGAATAATGTTCATGCCTGGAATTATTTCATACCCCTTTGCAAGACATGGTCAACGTGTCAGCGTCACTCGTTCACGATTCAACCGTTTTACACCACCGACACCAGCCTCGGCTCCCGCAGTCTGTCGTACCAGGTCCGCAGCAGGGGGTTGTAAAACCGGTGGTGAAAGATCAGCGAGGCATGGGCGACCGGGTCATCGGCGTGATGCGAGACGACCTTGCGGACCGTGCCGTTGGGGAAGAGTCTCCTGCTGGTTGCCGGGTCTCCCAGGGCCGCCAGGGTCGGCGAGGTCGGCACGAGCATGTTCTCCTCGGTCTCGGCCAGCAAGGCGAGGGCCGGTCCTTCGAAGATCGGCTCGCCGGGATCGGGCATGGTAAACTGTTTCATTGCCAGGACCCTCTCGTAGCCTCCCTTGTTCGAGGTCTTCTCCAGCACATCCATAATCCTTCCGCGTATGGAGAGATGCCTGCCGGTCAGTGCCCGGTTTTCGGCGCCCGCCTCGAACAGGCTCTGAAAACAGCGCCGCGCCCGCTCCATCTGGCGTTCCACGTCTTCGGGCCTGCCTGCATCCGCCTTGAAGATGCGCCGCAGGTTGCTCTCCAGTATCCTGACCCCGCCTTTCCGGTCACCTTCCGGGCGTACCAGGTCTGCCGTGCAGAGCACCGGGCTTATCATGACCAGGCCGCGGATCCTGAGATTTTCATGCCTCGTGTCACTGATAAATCGGGCCGAAAGTCCGCAACCGAAGCTGATGCTGAACAGTACCGGACTCTCTCCGCGGTTATTGATCTCCTCTATCAGATCGATGAGCTGGGCCCGGAACAGCTCGGTGGAGAAGCCTTTGCGGGGAAAATTCACATAGTGGATGTCGCCGTGGCTCTTCAGCAGGTCCCGCTGGAACTCGGTCACCTCGGTGGCGTCGGGAACAAAGCCGGCGATGACGACGGTCGGGACCGAACCGCGCCCCTTTTCCCTGAAGATGTGGCAGCGGGCGGCGTGAAAATTCGGGAGGCCGGCCGCCAGGGCAAGTTCACGCCTGCGAACCGCGGGGCGATGGGGCTTGATGGAGATCCGGCGGATCAGGCCGGTTGCGGCCGCGGCGGCGGAAACGACCGCGGGGTGCCGGCGCAGGACGTCGGGAACGAAGGGCAGCGGGGGATTGTCGGGCATGGCGTGCACTCCTCTCGTGAAATTATGCACACTATTCCACGGGAGGGTTACACCGGTGTTTCAGAGAAGAAAAGAGTCGGTAAACAAGCAGGAGACGCCCAAGCGCGGCGTCTCCGTGAAATTCAACGAATGATTAAACAGGGATCCAATCCGGCCCATGCCGAAGCTATCCGAATGGAAATTAACTTACGCTGGTGTGCCGGATGTCCTTCCCCTTGACCATGAAAATCACCATCTCGGCCACGTTGGTGGCGTGGTCGGCGATCCGCTCCAGGTACTTGGAGATATAGTTGAGCTTAAGGGCGCGGGTGATGGTAGGGGGGTCCTCCATCATGAAGGTGAGGAGTTCCCGCTGGATCTGTATGTTAAGGTCGTCCACGAACCGGTCGTTATCGCAGACCTGCATGGCGAGAACCTCGTCGCCGCGCACAAAGGCGTCGAGGGATTCCCTGACCATGCGGGCGGCGGATTCCGCCAGCCTGGGGAGGTCGATGTACGGCTTCAGGGGGGGCTCCTCGTTCAGCTCCTTGACCCGGTTGCATATGCTGCCGCACTGGTCCCCGATCCGCTCCAGGTCGGTCACGATCTTCAGTGCCAGGGTGATGAAGCGGAGGTCGCGGGCCGTGGGCTGACGCCGGGCCAGCACCTCCAGGCATTTCTCGTCGATCAGGACCTCCAGGTGATTCACCTCGTGGTCGGACAGGAGGGTGCGGTCCGCCAGCTCCGAGTCCCGGTCAACCAGGGCCTTGATGGAATTGGAGATCATCGTCTCCACCTTGCCGCCCATCTCAAGGATCCTGGCGCGGATTTCGTTCAGTTCTTCATCGTACTGTTTGATTATATGCTCTCGTTCCATCTGGTAACCCCATGTAATAAATTTTTCGTCAACCGCCTTGCGAAGCATGCAAAGTGTTTGTTTTGCCTTTGCATTTTATTGTTTTTGAAACGATTTTGTTACCCGAATCTTCCGGTGATGTAGTCTTCTGTGTGCCGGTTCTCGGGGTTGGTGAAAATCTTCCTAGTTTCGTCGAATTCTATCAGCTCGCCCAGGTAAAGGAAAGCGGTACGGTCCGAGACGCGTGCGGCCTGCTGCATGTTGTGGGTGACGATGACCACGGTGTACTGCTCCTTCAGCTCGTTGATGAGTTCCTCAATCTTGGCGGTGGCAATCGGGTCCAGGGCCGAGCAGGGCTCGTCCATGAGTATGATCTCGGGGTTCACCGCGATTGCCCGGGCGATGCAGACGCGCTGGGCCTGGCCTCCCGAGAGCCCCAGGGCCGAGTCGTGCAGCCGATCCTTGACCTCGTCCCAGATGGCCGCTCCCCGGAGGCTCTTCTCCACGGTCTCGTTGAGTACCGCCTTGTCCTTAACCCCGGCAATTCTGAGCCCGTAGACAATGTTCTCGTAGATGGACTTGGGAAACGGGTTCGACTGCTGGAACACCATCCCGACCCGGCGCCTGAGGCTGATGACGTCCACGTCGGGGCCGGTGATCTGCTCCCCGTCCAGCTTGATGCTCCCCTCGATGCGGACGTTGTCCAGCAGGTCGTTCATCCGGTTGAAGCAGCGGAGCAGGGTGGATTTTCCGCACCCTGACGGACCGATGAAGGCCGTTACCTCTTTTCGTGGAATGGTCAGGGAAATGTCCTTCAGTGCCTGTGATGCGCCGTAGTAAAGGTTGAGATCGACAATCTCCAGAACGGGGTCCGATATTTTCCGTGGGGTGTCAGACTGCATATGTTCTTTTCTCCGTTCGTATCTCAAAATGCCTTGGTGGTATATTTCTGCTTCATCTTGTTCCTGATGTGTATGGCCGTGCTCGACGCTGCGATGACGATTGCCAGCAAAAGGAGCGTGGTTACGAACACCATCGGCTTGGCCGCCTCCACGTTGGGGGACTGGAAGCCCACGTCGTAGATGTGGAAGCCCAGGTGCATGAACTTCCTGTCCATGTGGAAGAACGGGAAGTGGCCGTCGATGGGGAGGGACGGGGCCAGCTTGACCACGCCGACGATCATCAGCGGCGCCACCTCGCCGGCGGCCCTGGCCATGGCCAGGATCAGGCCGGTCATGATGCCGGGGGTTGCCATGGGGATGACCACCTTGGTCAGGGTCTGGAACTTGGTGGCGCCCAGTGAAAGGGAGCCCTCGCGGAGCCCCTTGGGCACGGAGGCCAGTCCCTCCTCGGTGGAGACTATCACCACCGGCACGGTCAGGAGCGCCAGGGTGAGGCTGGCCCAGAGTATCCCGCCGGTGCCGAAGGTGGGGGTGGGGAGCCGTTCCGGGTAGAACAGCTGGTCGATGCCGCTGCCGATGCCGTAGACGAAGAAGCCGAGCCCGAACACCCCGTAGACGATGGAGGGGACCCCGGCCAGGTTGTTGACGGCGATCCTGACCAGTCTGACCAGGATTCCTTCGCGGGCGTACTCCCTGAGGTAGACGGCCGCGACCACCCCGAAGGGGAGGGAGAACACGCTCATCAGCAGGACCATCATGACCGTGCCGAAGATGGCCGGGAACAGCCCCCCCTCGGTGTTGGACTCGCGCGGCTCGTCGAGCAGCAGCTCCCGTATCTTGCCGGCGTAGAACCGGGCCTTGGCGAACACGCCCATGGTGTTGGGCCGGTACGAGCGGACTATCTCGGTCAGCGGGATCTCCTTCTCCTCGCCGGACGCGTCGGTAAATATCGCGGTGTGGCTGTTCAACTCGGCGCTCTCGTCGTTCAGGCGCTCCAGCCGCGCGTTGAACTCTGCAAGGAGCTTTTCCCTCTTTGCGTTGAGCGAGTCGATCGCTGCCCGGTTGCCGACGGGATCGGCGGACGAGAGCTTCAGGACCTTGAGCCGCAGACGTTCGGCGTTCGAGTTGAGGTCGGCCATGCGTTTTTCGCTCTTCCTGAGCTTGGCCCGGGACGCGTCCACCGATTTACGGGCAGCCAGGAAGTCGTCCCACGTGGTGCCGCCCGCGGGTATCCGGAGCCTGTCCAGGGAAAGCGATTTCAGGAAGCCGTAAAAATTGCCCCGTTCCTTCCGTTCAAGTGTCACCGCGTCGTCCGGATATGCCGTGGACCGGATCTCGGAAGCGTCCACCCAGCGGAAGTCCTGGCCGTAGATGTCACGGTTGCCGACCTTGAACTGGATGCGTTTGCCGTGGTTTTCGGTCGCCTTCTCCGTTGAGGTGATCTCTCCCAGGAGCCTGCTCCCGTCCTTGAGGGTGACCAGGGAGGTGTCGGACGGCCAGAAGAAGCCGAGGCCGTTTACCATGACCACCCCGAGCAGTGTCAGGACCATGAGGAGGGTGATGGAGAGGGCCGCGGCCGTTCCCCAGACCTGTGGCTCGCCTTGTTTCCGGAAACTACCCATAACGATATCCGTCCTTGTCAGAACCGGCCGTATTTCTTGCGGAATTTCTGACGCAAGACCTCGGCTGCGGTATTGATGATGAAGGTGAAGACGAACAGCAGCACCGCCGACAGAAACAGTATCCGGTACAGGGTGCCGAATACCGGAGCCTCGGGGATCTCCACCGCGATGTTGGCCGAGAGGGAGCGGAACCCGTTGAAGATGCTCCAGTCGAGGATCGGGGTGTTGCCGGTTGCCATGAGCACGATCATGGTCTCGCCCACGGCCCGGCCGAAACCGATCATGATTGCCGAGAAGATGCCGGGAAGGGCGGAAGGGAGCACCACCCGCCAGGCGGTCTGCCAGCGGCTGGCGCCGATGGCCAGGGAGGCGGCGGACAGGTTTTTGGGCACATTCGAGAGGGCGTCTTCGGCGATGGTGAAGATGAGGGGGATGACGGCCAGGCCGAGGGCAAAGGCAATGATAATCGAGTTCCTCTGGTCTGAACGTACGCCGGTGGTATTGAACAGCCAGAGTTTTAAGTCACCCGCGAACAGCGATGCCTCCAGTATCCCTCCCAGGGCATGGGATACGTATACGCCGATGAGCAGGGCCGGGACCAGCAGCAGAAACTCGCATCCCGGTGCAACCCGCTTCAGCCGGGGAAGGGAGCCTATGCGCCGCCAGATCAGGATGGAGAGCATGACGCAGAGGGGGATTACCGCGAACGCAAGGAAAAAGGAGACGATTGCCTTGTCCAGCAGGGGCGCCAGCCAGAGTCCGGCAAGGAAACCGATGACCACCGACGGGATGGCGGCCATGATCTCGATGGCGGGCTTGACGTATTTCTTCAGTCTCGCCCCCATGAACTGGCTGGTGTAGATTGCCCCCAGGAGGGCCAGGGGCACGGCGAAGATCATCGCATAGACGGTCCCCTTCAAAGTGCCGAAGATCAGGGGGGTCAGGCTCAGTTTCGGCTCGAAATCGTCGCTGGCGGCGGAAGACTGCCAGACATAGGCCGGCTTGTCGTAGCTTTCGTACCAGACCGGCGCGAACAGGGTTTTCAGGCTGACCTCGGGATGGGGATTGTCAATGTGCCAGAAGGTGATGTTGCCGTCGGCGTCAAGGGCTATTGCCCCGTTGTCTCCTCCCGAGACGGCGAAGCGGACCAGGGGCTTTGCTGTACGCATCTCCAGCAACCTGCGTTCGGAGGTCATGTGGTCCGCGCTGACGACTCCGGCCTTGTCCAGCGAATAAATGGTCTTGCTCCGCGACGCGGGAAGAATAACGGTTACCGCGCCGTCATGCCGGGCAAGGGAGTGAATGCGCGTAAGCGTCTTGCCGCTTCCCAGGCCGGTCTCTGATACCGGAAACCAGGTGGAGAGGGAACCGTCGGCGTCGGCCACGGCCACCGAGTTGTCGCCCAGGACCAGGTTGACGGCGGTTACCGCGTGTCCGTTGGTGTTCGCCTCGACCGAATCCAGCAAACGCGGTGCTTCCGGGTCGGTCAGGTCGTAACGGAGCAGACGGCCGGTATCCGTGCCTGCGTAGAGATATTCTCCCTCGGTGTCGAGCGCCACGGCGGTCACGTTGCCCGGAACCTCGTCGCCGAAGGGAGTGCGAACCTTTCTGACGGTCTCGTTTCCGGCCAGGTCGCTGGTGGCCGTGGTTTTCGAAAGTGAAAAACGGTTTCCGGGAAGGAGATCGACCCTCAGTGGGCTGTTCTCATCGGCAAACCGTGCCACGCTGAGCAGGGGCCGTGGTCCGCCGCCGGTTCCCTTTTCCTCCAGCATGGTTTCCACCGCGGGTATGGCCGGCTGGTCGGATCCGCCGGTCTCCTGCGAGCGAAACGAAACCTTCATGGCCGTGAAGGAACCGTCGTCCCAAAGGATGTCGAAGCGGCCGCCGCCGCTGTCGGAGGCAGAGGCGATCGTGGGACTCCCTCCCCCGGGAGGGGTGATCGTTATTTTGTGTATCTCCCGGCCAGTGCGGCGGTCGAAGAAGGTGACGGTTCCGGAGGCGTCCAGGAGAAAGCCGGTCCGGAGTTCGTCGTCGACGCCCATTCCCTTGATTTCGCCCGTCGGTGCGCTCCCCCCGGGTTTTATCGTGGAAACTACGGTCGCTTCAGGAGACAGGAACAGCGGAATGGCCACCTTCATTATCAGAACCAGGATGGAGGTTACGGATAGTATGACCAGAAAACCGCCGGTATTTATGAGCCAGGCCGCGAGCCTGTCGTTCTTCCTTGCCCTTGCCAGGAACTTGCCGTCTGAAACGGTGGTGTTCTTATCGTTTTTCCTGAATAGCATGTGACGGTTCCCTCTGGACTTCGTTGCTCACGAAAGCGGCGGCCGACCCGCAAGACACGAGAACGGCCGGGCTCACCCGACCGTTCTTTCGCGCTTTGTTGAGGTGCGAAGGTTGATGGCCAGGTTACCTCAGCTCGCTGATGCCCTTGGCAGCCATCTCGGCGGTAAGGGGAAGGAAGCCGTCTTTGACGACGATCTCCTGGCCTTCCTTGGATAGAGCGAACTTGAGGAATTCTTCGGTCAGCTTGGGAAGCGGCTTTTTCGGGTCCTTGGCGATATAGATGTAGAGGAAGCGGCTCAGGGGGTACTTGTTGGAGAGGGCGTTCTCGTAGGTCGCCTCGAAGGCGGGGCCGCCTTCTTTCTCGGAGAGAGCGAGGATCTTTACGCCCGAAGTCCTGTAGCCGATGCCGGAGTAGCCCATTCCGTTCTTGTCCTTGGTGATGCCCTGTACCACGGAGGCGGATCCGGGCTGTTCCTTGACGATGTCCTTGTAGTCGCCCTTGTCAAGGGCATGCTCCTTGAAGAAGCCGTAGGTGCCGGAAGCGGAGTTGCGGCCGTAGAGGCTGATGGGCTGGCTGGCCATCTTGCCGGTCACTCCGAGCTGTCCCCAGGTGGTGATGTCTTTTGGGTAGCCGCGCTTGCGGTTCTTGGAGAAGATTGCGTCTACCTGTTCCAGGGACAGGCTCTTGACCGGGTTGTCCTTGTTGACAAAGATGGCGATGGTGTCGATTGCCACGGCGACCTTGGTCGGCTCGTAACCGTACTTCTTCTTGAAGGCGTCAATCTCGCTGCTTTTCATCTCGCGGGACATGGGGCCCAGCTGTGCGGTTCCGGCGACCAAGGCCGGGGGAGCGGTGCTGGATCCCTTGCCTTCGATCTGGACGTTGACGTTGGGGTACTTCTTGCGGAACCCTTCAGCCCACATGGTCAGGAGGTTGTTGAGGGTGTCCGAACCGATGCTGTTCAGGTTGCCCGACACGCCGCCGACCGTCTGGTAATTCTTCAGTTTCTTGTCCACCTTGAGCGCCTGGGCGGATGCCGGGCCGGTTGCGGCAATCGTCAGGAGCGCCGCTGTACAGAGAACTCTTTTAAGCATTTTTTCCTCCTTGGGTTAAATGACGGACTCACTGTCGTCACATTACCGGCTGAATGTTACAGTTGTGTCACAGTAATGCCAAGATAAAGGAAAATATGGCCTGAAACTCAGGCCTTCTTCAGGGTAAAGGAGAAGGTGGAACCCTTGCCGGGTGCGCTCTCCACGGAAACCGAGCCGTCGTGGGCCTGCACGATGTGCTTGACGATGGAAAGTCCCAGCCCGGTCCCTCCCATCTCCCGGCTTCTTGCCGCGTCCACCCGGTAGAAACGCTCGAAGATGCGCTGGAGCGCACCGGACGGGATGCCTATGCCGGTGTCGCGCACGTCGACGCGCACCTGCTGCCCCAGGTCCTCTGCGGAGACGGTTACGGTCCCTTTCTCATTGGTGAACTTGACGGCGTTGTCGAGCAGGTTGATGAGCACCTGTTCCAGCTTGCCCGGGTCGGCCAGCACCTGCGGCATGTCTCTGAGGCTTTCGGAGACCACCACCGACATCTGCTTGCCCCGGACCTTGCCCTCCAGCAGAGGGATGGCGCGGTTTACGGCCTGGTCCAGCCTCGTGGGAACCGGCTCCAGTGTAATGACGCCGGATTCGATGCTGGAGAGGGTGAGGAGGTCGCTGATGAGATTTCCCAGCCGCTCGGCGTGGCTGTGAATGATCTCTATGAACCGGACCCCCTTCTCCGGTGAAAGGGTCCGACCCTCGTTGAGCAGGGTTTCGGCATAGCCCTTGATCACCGATACCGGGGTGCGCAGCTCGTGGGACACATTTGCCACAAAGTCCCGACGGATCTTTTCCAGCAGCTTCAGGTCGGTGATGTCGTGGAACACCGCCACGGCGCCGAGGAGCGTGCTTTCCTCCATGAGAGGCACCCAGTGGGTCAAGAGGTATTTCTCGTCGGGCACCAGGACAACGATCTCCTCCACGATCTCTTCCCGTGTCTCCAGCACCTTTTTCAAGGCATTGATCAGGGAGGGCTGCCGCGTGATCTCGATGAGGGATTTCCCCTCTATCTCCTTGCCCGGCGAAAAGAGCGAGTGGAAGGCGGGGTTGGCGAGTGTGACCGCTCCGGTGTCGTCGGTGACGATGACCCCTTCGCCCATGCCGCGCAGGATGGTGTCGAGCCTGTTTTTCTCGGAGGATATCCGGTCCAGCTGTCCCTCTATCTTTCCGGCCATATCGTTCATCACCGCGGCCAACTCGCCTATCTCGTCCCTGGATGTCACATGAATCCTTGAGCCGAATTCCCCTCTCCCTATGCGGGATGCCGCCGCCGCCATGCTCCGGAGCGGGCGGGAGGTAACGGACGACAGGAAGTAGCTGAGGAACAGCGAGCAGAGAACCGCCAGCAGCAGCGCGGCCCCCAGGATGGCGTGCAGGCCCGACACGGCCCCCTCGATGTGTGAGAGGGGAAGCGCCAGGCGGACGACGCCGGACTCGTGGTTGCGGGTCTGGAACGGCAGCGCCACGTAGAGCATGTTGGTTCCGAGGGTGGATGAGTAGCGGGTCGCCACGCCTGTGCCGCTTTGGAGCGCCTGGCGGAATTCCGGTCTTGTCGCATGGTTTTCAAGCACCCGGATCTCGGCATCGGTCAGCTCGGAATCTCCCAGCACCACACCGGTTGCGGAGACTATGCTGACCCGGGCCTTGATCTCCCTGCCGGAGGTCCGGGCGATGAAAGGCGCGTCACGTTTCATGTCGGAAATCTCGTCGGCTGACATGAGCTTGACCAGCCGGGCCTCGTTCAGGAGGCTTTCCCTCACCTCGGACAAAAGGTTGCTTTCAAGGGTATGGCTCAGGTAGCCGTAAAGGATTGCGCCGATCAGAAGGACCAGCATCAGGTAGGAGGCCATCAGCTTCCATTGGATCTTTACTTTCATGACGCCTCCATCTTGTATCCGAATCCCCTCACGGTCTTGATCAGGTCGCCGGCCGCACCGAGCTTGGTCCGCAACCTGGTGATATGGGTGTCGACGGTGCGGGTGTCCCCCACATAGTTGTAGCCCCAGACGTTCTTGAGCAGGAGGTCCCTGTTCTGGACCCTGCCGAGCCTTTCCGCCAGGTTGAGGAGCAGCTTGTATTCGGTTGTCGTGAGAACCACCTCTTCCCCTCCCGAGGTGACCACGTGGCTTCCGGTGTCGATGGTTATGTCCCCCACCTTGATGATCTTGTCCGCCGGTTTGTCCGGCTCCGCCCGGCGCAGAACGGCCTTTATCCGCAGCATCAGCTCGCGGTTGGAGAAAGGCTTGACCACGTAATCGTCGGCACCCACCTCGAAGCCGACCACGCGATCTATTTCTTCACCCTTCGCGGTCAGCATGATGACGGGAATGTTCGAGGTCTTTTCGTTTTTCCTCAGGATCTTGCAGATTTCGGTCCCCATGATGCCAGGCAGCATCAAATCGAGGATGATCAGGTCCGGTGACCCGGAGCGGGCGGTTTCCAGGCCCGTGGTGCCGTCCAGGGCGGTGATCACCCGGTAGCCCTCTCTCTCCAGGTTGAAGCTGATCAGGTCCAGCAGGTCCCGCTCGTCTTCAATCACAAGAATGGTTTTCATAAGGCGCTCTCCTCACTCGGGTGGGGATTCTACCGCAGGATTGTGACGGTCCGGTTACACCCATGTCAAGAATGTTGGAAAACCGCGAAATATCGGCCTGTTCGGAAGAACTCCACACAAAATGTTGATAGCGGTGTGGAAAAAGTGTTGATGTCAGGAAAATGACGCGCTATTTCGGTCAATAGTAACAGATTGCACAAAAAAGAGGCACAAAAATTTGTAACAAATGGTGTCCCTTGTTTTGGCTGTCGCATCGAAAGTTCAGTCCCGTTGGCGTTAAGAATTACTTTGTTCGATAAAAACAGGAAGGTTGACCTGGTCATGCATGGAGAGCGTGTTCAGATTCATGTTCCGTTCTCATATAATATCTTGACTTGTCCACAATGCTGTGTTAAGTCATAAAATCCTTTTAAATCAACAAGTTAAATTTACTGTGACGAAAAACCTTTGACTTTCGGCGTTTGCCCGCGAAATGATCCTGTATGCCGGTATTCAGGTATTGATGTGCTTCCATCCGGCCTTCATTGCGCGGAAGGTTACGTCTGCGTTGAGACAAAGGACGCGTCTTTTCATTTCATAGGGAGGTCTCAATGTCGAAAAATCTTGAAGTTACTATTGGTGGGTTGCTGGATCGGATGGCGGAGCGTTTTCCGGACAATGACGCACTTGTCTATGTAGATCGCGGATTACGCTACTCTTATTACGAATTTAACGAGGTTTGTCGACGGGTTGCGAAAGGGCTGCTGAAGCTTGGCGTGAAAAAGGGGGATCATGTTTCCATCTGGGCCACGAACGTTCCCGAGTGGGTCATCCTCTCGTTTGCAACGGCCAAAATTGGTGCTGTGCTGGTCACCATCAACACCAGCTACCGTTCAGCCGAACTGGAGTATATCCTGAAACAGTCTGACTCAAGCAGCCTGTTTTTGGTGAAGGGCTTCAAGGATACCGACTACATGGAAACCCTCTACGAGGTTGTCCCTGAAGTGCGGGGTTCCGTACCGGGAACGCTGCTGAGCGAGAAACTGCCGTATCTCAAAAGGGTTGTCTATATCGGCGACGAAACCCCATCCGGGACGATCAATTTCCGCGACCTGTACGAAATGGCTGAAAGGGTGTCCGATGAGGAGTTGGCGGAGGTCGAACGGCGTCTCGATATCCATGATGTCATCAATATGCAGTATACCTCCGGGACGACAGGTTTTCCCAAGGGGGTCATGCTGACACACTACAATTTGACGAACAATGGCTTCTATATCGGCGAGTGCATGAAGTTCACGGAGAAGGACCGCCTCTGCATTCCCGTCCCTTTCTTCCACTGTTTTGGAAGTGTCCTTGCGGTCATGGCCAGCATCACCCATGGTTCGACCATGGTCCCTATCGAGACTTTCAACTCCTTGCAGGTACTCGAGGCAATTGAAAAGGAGCGCTGTACCGCAGTCCATGGGGTTCCGACCATGTTCATCGCTGAATTGGAGCATCCCGACTTCGACAAGTTTGATCTCACCAGCCTTCGGACCGGTATCATGGCCGGGTCTGTATGCCCGATTGAGGTAATGAAGCGGGCCGTGAACGACATGCATATGAAAGAAATCACCAGTGTTTATGGGCAGACGGAGGCATCTCCCGGCATTACTCAGACCCGCACCGAAGACTCCGTCGAGTTGCGGGTAGCCACCGTCGGCAGGGCGCTTCCCGGCGCTGAAGTGAAAATTATCAACATCGAGACCGGCGCCACCCTCCCTCCCGGCAAGCAGGGAGAGCTCTGCGCACGCGGCTATATGGTGATGAAGGGTTACTACAAGATGCCGGAGGAGACCGCCAAGGTTATAGATGCCGAAGGATGGTTGCATACCGGTGACCTGGCGGTGATGGACGAGCACGGCTACTGCAAGATAACCGGACGAATCAAAAACATGATCATTCGCGGCGGTGAAAATATCTACCCGAAGGAGATTGAGGAATTCCTCTACACTCATCCGAAGGTTTCCGACGTCCAGGTGTATGGCGTCCCTGACCGGAAATTCGGGGAGCAGGTCATGGCGGCCATTGTCTTGAAAAAGGGGACGGAAATGACCGAAGATGAAGTGAAGGAATTCTGTCGTGGCAAGATTGCCAATTATAAGATCCCCAAGTACGTCAAGTTCGTGGAGTCCTATCCCATGACCGCGTCGGGCAAGATCCAGAAATTCAAGCTCCGCGAGATGGCGATCCGCGAGCTGCAACTGGAGGAGCCGGGGGAGAGCGCATAGCATGAGAGCAACGGTACCTGGGAGCGAGCTGGAGCGGCGGCGCCTGGCGCTGCAGCGGTTGATGGCGGCTGAAGGATTGGATGCCGTCATCGTCATTCAGAATGCGGACCTGTTTTACTTCACCGGCACCATCCAGTCGGGGTGCCTTTATGTGCCGGTCGAAGGAGAGCCGGTATATATGGTGCGGCGGGACGTGCGACGGGCGGAGGCGGAATCGCCCCTCGGCCGGATTGTCCCGTTCTCCTCCATGCGCGAGGCGCCGGGAATTCTGGCCGGTTACGGCATCGGGGAGCCGGCGCGGGTCGGCATGGAACTGGACGTCCTGCCGGTCAGCCTGTTCGAGAGATACCGCAAGGTCTTCGCCGGTGCGGAGTTCAGTGACGCAACCCCGCTGGTCCGCAGGGTACGTATGATCAAGTCCTCCTTCGAACTGGAGATCATGCGCGATGCGGCGCGACAGGTGAACAAGGTATACGAGCGGGCGCTGGAGGTCATCCGCGAAGGGATCACCGACCTTGAACTGTCGGCGGAACTGGAGTTCACGGCCAGGCGGGAAGGACACCTGGGGCTTATCCGGATGCGGGTATTCAACGGCGAGATGCTCTTCGGCCATACCTTCTCCGGGCCGGACGGGGCCGTGCCGGCGTACACCGACACTCCGCTGGGAGGCCCGGGACTGAACCCGGCCTTTGGGCAGGGGTGCGGCGTGCATATAATAGCGCCGCACCAGCCGATCGTGGTGGATTTCGCCGGGAGTCGTAACGGCTACCTGGTGGACCAGACGCGGGTCTTCGCGCTTGGGGGGATTCCCGAACGGCTCCGGGACGGCCACCGGGACATGCTCGCGGTACAGGAGAAGATGCGGGAGCTGGCCGTGCCGGGGGCGGCCTGGGGGGATATCTACGACGCCTGCCTCTCACTGGCGCTGGAACAGGGACACGCCGACCACTTCATGGGCTACCGGGGCTCACAGGTCTCGTTTATCGGGCACGGTGTGGGGATCGAGATTGACGAGTATCCGTTCCTGGCCCGGGGGTTCGGCGACATGGTCATGGAGGCCGGCATGGTGTTCGCCTTCGAACCGAAGCTGGTATTCCCCGGCCTGGGGGCCGTCGGCATCGAGAACACCTTCCATCTCTCTGACAACGGACTGGAGCAGATTACGTTCTCCAACGAACAGATAGTTATCCTGTAACTTGAGATTTTATGATTCAACTGCTTGAAATTTAACTGTTCACTACAACTACCGGCTATGCCCTGTGCAGCTGCGGCGCAGCGGCAAAGCACCCGGACAGGAGAACCGGCTGAATGTCCAACCTGAAGACAAAGCTCCATGAAAAGATACTGTCGCACCGTCAAAGGACGGCAGACCTCATCAAGAACCACAGGGACGTGGTCATCGACAGCGTGACCATCGGGCAGTGCATCGGCGGCATCAGAGATGTCAAGTGCCTGGTCACCGACATATCGTCGCTGGATCCCTACGAAGGGATCCGCTTCCGCGACAAGACCATCAGTGAAACCTTCGATGCCCTCCCGCACGTGCCGGGGTGCGAGTATCCCTACGTGGAAGCGTTCTGGTACTTCCTGCTGACCGGAGAGGTGCCCGACATGACCCAGACGCTGGCGGTGGTGGAGGATTTCGACAAGCGTTCCCAGGTTCCCTGTTATGTCTTCGACGTCCTGCGCGCCATGCCGCGGGATACCCATCCCATGACCATGTTTTCCGCCGCGATCCTTGCCATGCAGCGGGAGTCCCTGTTCACGAGGAAATATTTTGACGGCATGAAAAAGACCGACTTCTGGGACCCCATGTATGAGGACTGCTGCAACCTGCTGGCAAAGCTTCCCTCCATCGCTGCCTATATCTACCGCATGAAGTACCGGTCCGACACATTCATTCCTCCCGGGAAATATCTCGACATCGGGGGGAACTTCGCCCACATGATGGGGATAGCCAGGCCATACGACGACGCGGCGCGCATGACCTTCATCCTTCACTCGGACCATGAATCCGGCAACGTCTCTTCCCATGCCACCCATCTGGTGGCCTCGGCCCTGTCCGACGCCTATTACAGCCTTTCGGCCGGTATAAACGGCCTCGCCGGACCGATTCACGGGCTGGCCAACCAGGAGGTGCTGCGCTGGATACAGGAGGCTTTTCACAAACTGGGAGGCCAGGTTCCGACCGAGGAGGACCTGAGGGAATTCATCTGGGACACGCTGAACGCGGGCCACGTCATCCCGGGATACGGTCACGCCGTTCTCCGGAAAACCGACCCCAGGTATATCGCCCTCAAGGAATTCTGCGAAAAGCACCTGCCCGAGTACGACCTGTTCAAGGTAGTGAACATGATCTACAAGGTTGCCCCTTCCGTCCTCATGGAACATGGCAGGGCAAAGGACCCGTGGCCCAATCTCGATGCCCAGTCGGGGGTGATACACTGGTACTACGGCATTACCGAGTTCGATTTCTACACGGTCCTTTTCGGCGTCGGGAGGGCAATAGGGGTCCTGGCCAACATCATCTGGGACAGGGCGCTGGGGTACCCCATAGAGCGCCCCAAGTCGGTAACCACAGACATGCTGGAGAAATGGGCGAGGGAGGCGGGATAGCGGAAGAGAGAGGGCGCTGGTTTACGCGCGAGGGCTTTCCGCGGCTGCCGTTATTTCTTTTCTCCGAAGATCTGCGCGCTGAAGATGTGGATCTGCGCATCGTCTTGCCAGGCATCCTTGTCCAACCCGGCCTTCAGGCAGGTCTGCGCCAGGAAAGTGTTCCTGTCCCAGCCGTATTCCGTTGCCACCTGGGGGAGGAGGACGCCACGATACAGGTCTTTTTCGATATAGAGTCCATGGACGCCCACCCGGATCTCCTCGACGGATTCGATCCTTTTCAACGGTGACAGAACCGAGATTTCCAGGTCGATGAGGTCCAGTTCATCCGGTCCCAGCGGGTAGAACCTGGGATCCCTGGTCGCAGCTGCGACGGCCATTTCCCGGACGGTCTCATACAGCGGCTTTTCAGAGGTGAAGGTGCCGATGCAGCCGCGCAGCCTGCCGCGTATCCTGATGGTCACGAAGCAGCCGCTCTTTGACAGGAGGTTTCCGTTACCGACCTTTTCTTCGGTCAAGGAACCACGGTTGACGGATTCGACGATGGATTCCCGTGCAATCCTGAGCAGTTCTTCCCGCTCCCGGGAGGATAACCTGTTTTCCATATGGTTCCCCGTTGCGTAATGGTTGTCGCTTCATTTCGTATACTACATTTGAATCCGGGAGACAATACGGGATTGAACATGACAATCCGGGGTCCTGGATATCGCCGTAAATGCCGGGTTTTCCTCACAGCGATAAAAGACAGGGTTGAATATAATTGTATACTGGAAAACCGGTCGTTCACAGACAAAAAAATCTTGACATTTAAATCGAAGATAGTATATTCGCGAGTTGTTTGGCTAGGAAAGACCACTCGCCCTGAGCGAATTTGGTACTCAAAAAAGAAAAGAGGTGATTATGTCAATGAAAAAACTGATTTCATTAGCTCTGTGCCTTGTTATCGCGATGGCTTTTGCCGCTGGTTGCAAGAAGAAAGAGGAAGCTCCTCCGGCACCGGCTCCTGAAGCTGCGGCACCGGCTCCGCAGGCTCCGATGTCTTCCGTTACGGCACCGGAATCGGCACCGGCTCCTGCAACTGAGACGAAGTAATCTATCAGCTGCACGTGCAAGAGAAAGGAAAGCCTACAGAGAAATCTGTGGGCTTTTCGTTATTTAACAGAGGGGAAAACCCTTGACATTCCATATCTGGAATGGTAGTAAGAACAGTCATTTAGCGTACAGATTCGCCCTATTGGAGCATACATGGAAAGAACGTTCGCCGTCATCAAGCCTGACGCGGTCAGGCGCAATATTACCGGGAAAATCCTGGACAGAATAGAGGCCGCCGGATTCTCAATAGTCGGCATGAAGCGAATACTCCTGACAAAGGAACAGGCAATGGGGTTCTATTACGTTCACCGCGAGCGTCCCTTTTACGATGAACTCTGTTCCTATATGGCAAGCGGGCCGATAGTCGTGCTGGCGCTGGAAAAGGAGGATGCCATTGCGGGGTGGCGAAGTCTCATGGGCGCGACCAACCCGGCCGACGCAGCCGAGGGGACCATCAGAAGGGAGTTCGGCCTGAGCCTGGGGGAAAATTCTGTGCACGGCTCGGACTCTCCGGAATCGGCCGCCTTTGAGATCCCCTATTTTTTCAACTGCCTGGAACTTGTCTGACAGGAGACGAACCCGAGAGAAAAGGCCCTTCAAGGTGAAGGGCTTTTTTGTTAAATCTATGGAAAAGGTTGATGTAAAGGATTTTTGTCTTGAAGAGCTGGAGTCGTTTTTGGGGGGGATGGGAAAGGAAAAGTACCGTGCCAGACAGATCTTCAAGTGGCTTTACCAGAAAGGGGCCGTTTCCTTCGATGAGATGACCAATCTCTCCAAGGAATTCAGGGCCGAGCTTGCAACCCGGGCGCGCATCAGCTCGCTGGCTCCCGAACGTACCGAGGTCTCTGCCGACGGGACGAAGAAATACCTGTTCATGCTGGAAAACGGTCTCAGCGTCGAATCGGTGCTGATTCCGGACGAGGAACGCGCCACGCTGTGCGTCTCCACCCAGGTCGGTTGCGCCATGGGCTGCAGGTTCTGTCTCACCGGCACTTTCCGGTTGCAACGCAACCTGCGCTGCTCCGAGATTGTAAACCAGGTATGCTCGGTAGTGAAGACGGAACGGGTCACCAACATCGTCCTCATGGGCATGGGGGAACCGCTGGCCAACCTGGACAACGTGGTACGGGCCTTGAAAATCATGGTATCCCCGGACGGGTTCCAGATATCGAACCGGAGGGTGACAGTCTCCACCTCCGGACTGGTTCCGGAAATCGCCAGGCTTGGGCAGGCCGTGACCGTGAATCTGGCGGTCTCACTCAACGCGACCACGGATGAACAGCGCGACGTTCTGATGCCTGTCAACCGGAAATACCCCCTCGCCGAGTTGATCGAGGCGTGCAGGAATTTTCCCCTCCCCAACAGGAGGATGATAACCGTCGAATACGTCATGATCCGGGGCATAAACGACACTCTTGAGGATGCCAGGCGCCTCGTGAAGCTGCTCAAGGGGATCCCGTCGAAGATTAACCTGATCCCTTTCAACGAGTATGAAGGGTCCGAATACGGGACCCCCGAGCAGGCGTCGATCGATGCCTTTCACCGTTATCTCCTGGACAGGAACCTGACGGTCATAACGCGCGCCAGCAGGGGGCGCGACATATCGGCCGCCTGCGGCCAGTTGCGGGCCAAACTGGAAAAGAACAACTAACAGGAGAACAGCCACAATGGAACAACGAGAACAGGTGCTGGGCGTCATCGGAGGGAGCGGCCTCTACGAGATGGAAGGGCTGGAACGGGTGGAGCAGGTAACGCTGGAAACCCCCTTCGGGGATCCTTCCGATTCCTTCATTACCGGCGTGCTGGATGGTGTGCGGATGGTGTTTCTCCCCCGACACGGCCGGGGCCACCGTTTTCTCCCCTCTGAGGTGAACTACCGGGCCAACATTTACGGGATGAAGAAACTGGGCGTCAGCCGGCTCATCTCCGTATCCGCGGTGGGGAGCATGCGCGAGGAGATTGCGCCGGGGCATATCGTGATACCCGACCAATTCATTGACCGGACCAATGCCACGCGGCAGAACACCTTTTTCGGTAACGGTGTGGTCGCCCATGTCCAGTTCGCCGATCCCGTGTGTAGGGACCTGTCGGCTGTCCTGGAGGAGGCGGCGCGGCGGTCGGGTGCTACCGTCCACCAGGGGGGGACCTACCTCTGTATGGAGGGGCCCGCCTTTTCCACCCGGGCTGAATCGCTCTTCTACCGCAGCTTGGGCGTCTCGGTCATCGGGATGACCAACATACCCGAGGCCAAGCTCGCCCGCGAGGCCGAGATCTGTTACGGGGTAATAGCCCTTGCCACCGATTACGATTGCTGGCATGATTCCCATGACGATGTGTCGGTTGACGCAATCCTGGCAATCATCCGACAGAATGTGACAACGGCCAAGACCATCATCCGGAACGCCGTCGCACATGTGGGGGGGGAGCGGGGCTGCCCTTGCGCCGAGGCTCTCCGGTATGCGATCATCACCGATCGGGCGACCATTCCGGAAGCCGCGAGGCAGAGACTGGACGTGATAGCCGGAAAATATCTCTGTAAATAACATCAATCAGGAGAGGCACAGATGGGAATACTGGTGGTCGGCTCCGTTGCCTTTGATTCAGTTGAAACGCCCTTCGGCGTGGTGGAGGAGGTTCTGGGCGGTTCGGCAACCTATTTCGCCACCGCGGCCAGCTATTTTACCGATGTGAGCCTCGTGGCCGTGGTGGGGGGAGACTTTCCCGAGGAGCACGCGGATTTTCTCAGGTCCCGCAACATCGACCTGAGGGGGCTGGTAAGGAACCCTGGCGATACCTTCCGCTGGAAGGGGCGCTACGGCTATGACCTCAATGAGGCCCAGACCCTGGAGACCAGGCTGAACGTCTTCGAATCCTTCAAGCCGTCGATTCCGCCTGAATACGCGGACGCCGATTTCGTCTTCCTGGCGAACATCGACCCGGACCTCCAGATGGAAGTGCTTCGGCAGGTGAACAAGCCCCGCATCATTGCCAGCGATACCATGAACTTCTGGATCTCCTCGAAACCCGAGGCGCTCAAGAAGGTCATCGGGAAGGTGGATATCCTCATAATCAACGACGCGGAGGCCAGACAGCTCTCCCGGGAGCCCAACCTAGTGAAATCGGCGCGGATGATCCTCTCGCTGGGGGTGAAAACTCTTATCGTCAAGCGCGGCGAGTACGGGGTGCTGATGTTCGCCGGAAACTCGATTTTCGCCGCTCCCGCATACCCGCTGGAAAAGGTGTTCGACCCCACCGGCGCGGGCGATACCTTTGCGGGCGGATTCATAGGATATCTGGCCAATACGGGCAATCTCACCGACGCGGGAATCCGTCAGGCCATCATATTCGGCAGCGTCATGGCATCGTTCACCGTGGAAGACTTCAGTCTCAACCGGATCAAGAGCCTGGATTACCGCGAGATCGAAGAGAGATACCGCGGCTTCAAGGCAATGACCCATTTCGAGGACATACCCGAACCGGAGTGACACCCCGCCGGTATGGTACGGCATCTCCCGGTGCGCTCATGGAGGTTGTTACCGTGAAAAAAGCATGCTTGACCCTGGCGGTCCTGGTTGCATTTCTCGCCACAGGGTGCGCCGCTCTGGAGGCTCCGAAAAAGAAGGCGTCCTATCACTACCAGATGGGGCAGTCATTTCTTGCCGAAGGGAACTATACCAGGGCGCTCGTAGAGTTTACAGAGGCCGAGAAAATCACGCCGAACGACCCGCAACTCCTGAACTTCCTGGGTCAGGCTTTCTACCTCAAGAAGAGATACGACCTGGCCGAGCCGAAATATCTGAAAGCGATTTCGATACGCCCGGACTTCTCCGATGCGCGGAACAACCTGGGGGTGAATTACCTGGAGATGCAACGTTGGGACGATGCCGTCAGTCAGCTCAAGATGGTCACCGACGACATCTTCTATCAGAACCACGACAACGCCTGCCTGAATCTTGCTCTGGCCTACCTGGGCAAGGGGGATTACGCAACGGCCCTTTCCGTTCTCCGTCCGGTGGTCTCCAGGAACCCGAGAAACCCCATTGCCAGGATGTATATGGGGAGGATCTATTTTGCCGACGAGAAGGTCGATCTGGCCATAGAGGAGTTCAGGAAATCCGTCGAACTGAACGGGAACTATGCCAGGGCACGCTACCATCTGGCCCTTGCCTACCTCAAGACGCGGGAGGTGGCCGCGGCGAAATCGGAATTCAGCGAGGTTGTCAGGATCGATCCCGACGGGGAATTAGGTCAGCTTTCCAGGGAATATCTCGATATCCTCAAGTGAGACTGCCATGTCTGATGCTCCATCACCGGAAACCGATCTGCAGACTGCCGGAGCGCGTCTTCGACAGGCCCGCGAACAAAAGGGGTTGAGCCTGGAGGAAGCGGCCCGGGTAACCAGGATAGCCAAGGGATACCTGAAGGCCCTGGAAGACGATTGTCTCGACAGGCTTCCCAATGAAGCTTACGCCAGGGGGTTTCTCCGCGTTTACGCCAGGTATCTCGACCTTCAGGCGGAAGAGATCATGGGTTCCTTCACGGGCGGTGTCCACGACGGAGTACAGCCGAATGGAGACACCGAAGCCGCCACGGACGGCGAGACCTCTGTGGAACGGCCACGTTCTGCGAAACGCTGGCTCCTTGTTTTCCTGCCGTTTTTCCTCCTCTGCGCGATTCTCCTTGCCACCTGCCTGTTCAAGCGGGAAAATGGCGTGCCTGTGCCCGTTGTCTCTCCCGACAACCATCCCGTGGCCGACACGTCCGTGTCGCCGCCTCCGTCACAGCCCGGACAGGCGGAGAACAAACCTGCTGCGGAACAGTCGGACACAAGGGATGAGATTCCCTTCGAGACGCCAGAATCTTCCGGCAAGGGTATCATCCTCAGGTTGAAGGCGATTGAAGACGGGGCTCTGGACATTACCATTGATAACATGATCTCCCAGCACTATGACCTTAAGGCCGGCGATATTATCGAGTGGAAGGGAGAGAAGGTTTTTTCTCTTGATCTGCAAAACGCAGGCGGAGTCGAAGCTGAGTTGAACGGAAGGATACTGGCTCCTTTTGGGGAGAAGGGGGTGCAGACGCACGTCCGGTTGGACCCTGGTGCGGATGACGGGAAAACCGCACCCTGAGCGGGCTTGCGGGCTTGACAGAGATGCACCCCATGGTAGACTTCACTCAGCCATGACAAAAAGAACAGAAACCGCCTCGTCGACAAAGACAAAGAGAATTCTCATCGTGGAAGATGAGGACAATGCGAGAAACGCCCTTGCCAAGCTGCTGGTCCGCGAGGGGTTTATCGTCGAGACAGTGTCAAACGGCTGCGAAGCGTTGAGTTATCTCCGCCGGCAGCCCGTCAACCTCATAGTAACCGATATTAAAATGCCCAGAATGGACGGAATCACCTTCCTGAGGGAGTTGAACAAGGACTTCCCGAAGAGTAATGTCATCATGATAACGGCCTACGGCGGAGTGGAGTCCTACCTGGAGGCAATGAACCTGGGGGCGTTCGAGTATATCAACAAGCCGGTCAGGATAGAAGAACTCCGGATGATAATGAAGAAGGTTCTCGAGGCCGATGCCTCTTAAGACATTGTTACGGGGGTGTATATGCAGGATTTCTCCAAAATAATCTTCGCCACCGATTTTTCGGAAGTCTCGGAATTCGCCTTTGATTATGCCTTCACACTGGCGAGGAAGTTCAACGGAAGGCTTGTCATAATGCACGTCATAAACGAGCCGGTGGACCTGCGCGGCTTTTATGTTCCCCATATCTCTTTCGACTCCCTAGAACACGAGATTACCGAGGCCGCCGAGAAGATGATGAAGAAGTTCTGCTCCGGAAGGATCCAGGGCTTCAACAACTACGAGACGGTTATCGTTTCCGGTATACCATACGAAGAGATCATCAGGAAAGCCGATGAAGAGGGTGCCTCGCTCATCGTGCTCGGTACCCACGGAAGGGCCGGCATCGATCATCTCCTTTTCGGCAGCACCGCTGAGAGAGTAGTCCGGCGAGCCCGTTGCGCAGTAATGACGGTGAGGCCGTCGGTGGAGAAGCACGAATGACGGGTCAGGCGGATTTCGCAGACAGCGGTTTGAAAAGGCAGCGTTTTGCTGCCTTTTCTGTTTCAAACCATGACCAGGCTGGAAGCCATTGCCGGAGTGAAATGACGCATGTCGAGGCATAGTGCGAGCATATTAATCGTTGATGACGAAAAAAGCATCCTCGAGCTTACCTCCGCTGTTCTGCGCAACAGGGGATTCAGGGTTAAGACGGCTACGGACGGCAAGTCGGCGCTCGAGCTGATCGTCGGGGATGAGCCGGATCTGGTTCTTCTGGACTACGTGATGCCCGGCATGGACGGTTTTTCCGCTCTTAAGGAGATTAAGCAACGCTTTCCAGGTATCTCGGTAATTATTCTGTCCGGGGAGGGAGACGGGCAGATTGCTGTCGAGCTCATGAAGAGGGGGGCTTCCGGTTACATCCAGAAACCGTTTCTGAATCAGGATCTTGTCGAGAGCGTGGACAAGGCGCTGAAAGTGAGAGGGGAGGCCAGGAACAGGGAACGCCTGAAGGAGCGGGATCGCCTTCTGGAGGAGATAGAGAACCGGAGCATGGAACTTGAGGAGCGGGTACGCGAGAAAAGCATCGAGCTGCAGCGTGTACAGGACGAGATCATTCATACGGAAAAGATGTCCACTGTCGGTTATCTTTCCGCCGGAATGGCTCATGAAATCAGGAATCCTCTCAATTCCATAGGACTTTTCGTGCAGATTCTGAAGGAAAATCCCGAAGAACCGGAGCGGCTTGAATGCCTGGAAAAGATCGAGCAGGAAGTAAGGCGGATTGACGCGATACTGAAAAAGCTGATGGATGCCGTGAAAGGACCGCGTTTCCACATAAGCGAGGTGTCCGTCGACAAGGTGCTCGACACGGTTATCGATTTCCTCAGATCCAGGCTCGAGATGAACGGTATCAGGATCAGAAGGGACTTTCGGGTAATTCCCTCTCCGGTGTCGGCCGATCAGACGGAAATCGAGCAGGTTTTCACCAACATCATGGTAAATTCCATCGAGGAGATGCCCGGTGGCGGCGTGATCGGGGTCACCCTCGATCAGAACGACAGTGAGGTCATTGTCCGGATCTCCGATACGGGCAGGGGTATTCTCCAGGAACATATGACAAGGATATTTGACCCGTTCTTCACCACGAAGACCTCCGGGACCGGTCTGGGGCTCTACGCCGTCATGAGGATCGTGAGGGCCTACAACGGAAGGATAGACGTCAGGAGCGAGGATGGAAAGGGGACCACGTTTTCGGTGTTTCTGAGGGTTTCCGATGCCGTCCCCTAGGCCGTTTCCGCTTTCCTTTTACACGTCGTTGGTGTAAGATTGCCTCCACTCTGAGGCCCTTCCCCGAGGTTCCGATGGAAACCCCCCGTGCCAAGATTCTCATCATTGATGACGACGATCTCTTTCTCGAAATTCTCTCGGATGTCTTCCGGGAAAACAATTTCGAGGTCGTGACGGCCACGGACGGCATCAAAGGGATTCGGGCCTTTCTCGACGAGAAACCTGAGGTGGTGATTGTGGACCTCGTGATGCCGAATCTGGGAGGGGTCAGCACGTGTCTCGAGATCGGCAGGCTCGGAGGCGAAGCCGGACCCGTCATCATTCTCCTCACCTCAATGTTCAAGGGATTGCCTCACGAACATGAAACCCCGGAGATGGGAGCGCGGATTCACATCCCCAAGTCGACCAAACCATTGGATATCGTAATCATAGTGGAACAGCTGCTTGACCGAAGGAACCGCCACGCCGTCAACCGGTAAGGGTGTCACGTGCCTATCCTCTTGCGCAACTTTGCCGTTGACTTCATGACCAGTGAGGATGACCTCCCGGGGCTGTTGCTCCGTCGTCTCTCCATCGAAAAGGATCAGCTCACGGGCTGGAGGATCCTGCGCAAGGCCCTTGATGCACGGAAAAAATCGTTCATTCGTTTTGTATACACCATCGAGATCACGGTAAAGAATGAAGCCGCCTGCGTGGCGGGGTTCCGCGACGACCCCGATGTCGAGGTGGTTGCGGCTGAAGAGGAGCGGTTTTTCCGGAAAGTCTCCACGACACGGAAAATTCTGATCGCCGGGACTGGGCCGGCAGGGCTGTTTGCCGCCATCCGTCTGGCCGATTACGGCATTCCGGCCACTCTCCTTGAGAGGGGCCGGCCGGTGGAGGAGAGGGTACGGGATGTCCGGGCATTCTGGGACCGCGGGGAGTTGAACCCGGAGAGCAATGTACAGTTCGGAGAAGGGGGCGCAGGAACCTTTTCCGACGGTAAGCTGACCACCCGGGTAAGGGACGAAAACCTGGGGTACATTCTGCGAAAGCTGGTTGGTTACGGCGCTCCCGGCGAAATCCTGTACCTGGCAAAGCCACATATCGGCACAGACAGGCTCAGGGTCGTGGTACGCAGGATCCGGGACGACCTCACGGCACGGGGAATGAAGTTCTGTTTTTCACGGAGGCTGACTGACATCGCCTCCCGGAACGGCCGTGTTGCAGGCGTCGTGATCAATGACCGCGACGAAGTCTCCTGCGACCGGCTCGTGCTGGCAACGGGCCACAGCGCCCGTGACACCTACGAGATGCTCGACCGGCTCGGCGTCCGCATGGAGCGTAAGCCCTTTGCCATCGGGGTGCGGGTTGAACATCCCCAGGAGCTGGTAAACCGGATCCAGTATGGAGTCCCTGCCCATCCTCTTCTCCCGCAGGCGGAATATGCCCTTGCCTGCCGGGACCCGCAGACCGGCCGCTCGGTGTACTCGTTCTGCATGTGTCCGGGTGGCATGGTAATGGCTGCCGCATCAGAGGAAGGGTACCTGGTGACCAACGGCATGAGTTGTTTCGGCCGCGATTCCGGGTATGCCAACAGTGCTCTGGTTGCTACCGTAGATGAGAGGGACTTTCCGTCACCCCATCCCCTGGCCGGAGTCGAGTTTCAACGGAGCTGGGAGCGGAAGGCCTTTGCCGCCGGAGGGCGTACCTATCGCGCCCCGGCACAGAACCTGCTGGACTTTGTCGCCGGCAAGGGCAGCCGGGGGATACGATCGAGCTATCTGCCGGGCGTGGTGGAGACAGACCTGGCCGCGGTCCTGCCGGCTCCGGTCACCTCAGCCCTGAAGGCGGGGATCAGGGTGTTCGACCGCAGGATGAAGGGCTTTCTGACCACCGATGCAACCCTTACCGGGGTGGAGACCCGTACGTCGTCCCCGGTTCGGGTGGTAAGGGGAGACGATCTGCATTCGGTCAGCATGGCAGGGCTCTTCCCGACCGGGGAAGGGGCCGGATACGCAGGCGGTATAATGAGTGCCGCACTTGACGGAATAAGGGTGGCCGACCGGATAGCCATGGAATTATCAGACGAGACAAGGAGCGAGGTGTGACCAAGGTTTTTATCAGCGATATCAGGGATCGTTCCGTTGTTGATTCGGTGTTTCTCGTGAAAGAGAAGATCTCGTCCCTGGCACGAAACGGCAAGCCGTACCTTACCCTCCACCTGATGGACAAGACGGGAGAGATCGAGGCGCGGGTATGGGAAAACGTGGAGTCTATCGGAGCACTGTTTGAAAAGGACGACTTCATCGCGGTGCGTTCCAAGGCCACCGTCTACCTGGGAAAGATGCAGCTGATAGTCTCGGAACTGGCCAAAGTGCCGGACCGGGAGATTCATCTGGCCGATTTTCTGCCGGAAGGAGAGCGCGGCACTGCAGAGATGCTTGCAGAGCTGGCTGCTCTGGTGGAGTCGTGCCGGGATGACGATCTGCGCCGCCTGCTGCGGGCGTTTTTCGACGACCCCGCTTTCCTGGAGCTGTACGGCAAGGCCCCGGCCGCCAAGGGGATGCACCACGTGTATCTCGGCGGCCTGCTTGAGCACTCCCTGGCGGTTGCGCGGCTGGTGGACGCGATTGCCCCCCTCTATCCCTCCATCAATCGCGATCTGCTCCTTGTCGGCGCCCTGCTGCACGATGTCGGCAAGGTGAGAGAGATGACCTATCTCCGCTCGTTCGACTATACCGACGAGGGGAAGCTGCTCGGCCATATAACCATAGGGGTCGAGATGCTCAATGAAAGACTGGCGGGTCTGGGCGGTTTCCCGGTGGAGACGGCGATGCTCCTGAAGCACATGATCCTTTCCCACCACGGCCAGTACGAATTCGGCTCCCCGAAACGGCCCAAGACCGTCGAATCGACCGTGCTCAACTACCTTGACGACCTGGACTCGAAGATCAACGGCATCAGGACCCACATCCGCAGGGAACCTGTCAGCCAGTCCAGGTGGACGGCGTACCACAGGCTTTATGACCGCTACTTTTACAAGAACAACTGCCGCGAGCAGGAAGCGATTCCCGCTTCCGGGGAGGAACCCCGCAAGGAAGAGCGGCAGACGCCTGCCGCTGAGCCGGACAGGGCAAGGGACGCCGAGGGGTTCCGGAACACCCCCTTTGAGGGGTTGAAGGAGAAAAACCTCGATCTGTTCTGATGTATTCCTTCCTGAATCCGTGAGGGAGACGCGGGTTCAGATTTACTCTTGACCGGAAAGGAAAGAGATGATTTTCGATACCGTGGTAGTTGGACCTCTCATGGTCAATTGCTACCTGCTCGGCTGCGAAAGGAGCCGGGAAGGGGTGATTATCGATCCCGGCGACGATGCGGAACTCATCCTGGCCGCCGTATCCCGCCATGGTCTGAATATAGTCAACGTGGTGAATACCCACGGACATTTCGACCATACCGGCGGGAACGAGCGGATCATGAAGGCCGTCGACGCGGGACTGCTCATTCACGAGCTGGATGCGCCAATGCTTTCCAAGTCTGTTGCCATGGCCTCCAGGTTCGGTCTCGCGGTTGAAAACTCGCCGGCGGCGACCGGTCTGCTGACGGACGGTGCAGTCGTTTCTTTCGGAGACTATGGGCTGAAGGTAATTCATACCCCTGGGCACACACCGGGAGGTTGTTCGCTCTACACCGAGGGAATGGTGTTCACCGGAGACACCCTGTTCGCCGATGCGGTCGGCAGGACGGATTTCCCGGGCGGATCCGCAGCGGCCCTGGGGAAGAGCATCAGGGAAAGACTGCTGGTCCTCCCGGACGCCACCATAGTCTATCCGGGCCACGGCCCGGCAACCACCATCGGAAGGGAGAGGATGCACAATCCGTATCTGACGGGTCGTGCCCTGCTCTAGGGTGACCGCATGTTGACCGGAAAGGTTGTCGTACTTGGGGTTACCGGCGGAATCGCCGCCTATAAATCCGCCGAACTGGTCCGGCTCCTGGTCAGGGAAGGGGCCTCGGTCCACGTGGTCATGACCAGGTCGGCCCGGGAGTTTGTTGCACCGCTCACCTTTCAGACCCTGTCCATGAATCCTGTCCACTGCGACCTGTTCAACCTCATTGAAGAGCAGGAGATTGGGCACATCTCGCTGGCTGACCGGGCGGATCTCTTCGTTATCGCGCCGGCGACCGCCAACGTTGTCGGCAAGCTTGCCTGCGGCATCGCCGACGACCTCCTGACCACCACGGTCATGGCCACCAGGGCTCCGGTGCTGCTGGCGCCCGCCATGAACGTCAACATGTACCGGAACCCCATCTACCGGGAGAACGCGGAAAAGCTGCTCAGGCACGGCTACCTGTTCGTGGAACCGGCCAGGGGAATGCTCGCCTGCGGCTGGGAGGGGGAGGGGAGGCTCCAGGACCCGGCCGTCATCTGCGAAGAGGTGATTTCCGCCCTGGCCAGGAAGGATCTGCGGGGAGAAAAGGTGCTGGTCACGGCCGGGCCTACACGCGAGGAGCTCGACCCGATCCGATACATCAGCAACCACTCGTCGGGCAGGATGGGATACGCCATTGCCCGGGCAGCCCGCCGCCGCGGCGCCGAGGTTGTGCTCGTTTCGGGTCCGGTCTGCCTGGAACCGCCCTGCGGGGTGGAGACCGTTCACGTGACGTCTGCCGGGGAGATGCGTGAAGCGGCGCTGGGCGCGTTCGCCGACGCCACCATCGTCGTCAAGGCCGCGGCAGTGGCCGATTACCGGCCTGAGGGACGGGCCGCTGCAAAGATCAAGAAGAGGGAGGCGTCCCTTAACCTGAAACTGGTAAAGAATCCCGATATTCTTGCTGAAATGGGACTGGCCAAGGGAGACAGGTACCTGGTTGGTTTTGCCGCGGAAACCGTCGCTCTGGAGGAGAACGCTGCAAAAAAACTCGCGGCAAAGAACCTCGACATGGTTGTCGCCAACGACGTGTCACAGGAAGGCGCCGGCTTTGGTGCAGAGACCAATATTGTCAAGATCCTCTGTAGCGACGGGTCCGTCGAGGACCTGCCGCTCATGGCTAAAGAGCGGCTTGCCGACGCGATTCTTGACAGGGTGGTGGAAAGGGTGGCTCAGAAGCGGGCAGGCCGTAATGGGTAGAACCTCGGTTTACGGACCACGGGGTGGAGCTGCTGGAGCATTGCAGGCGCACAGATGGCCTGTCGGAGCCTGGGCTTCAGCTCCTCCAGTTCCCCGAATGCCTGTTCGTGGCTGATCTTTCCGCTCTTGTAGAGAATCCTCAGGTTCCTCCTGACCGCCTCGGCGGTTGCCAGTGCCCGTTCACCGGTCGGATCCGCGAGAAAATACCTCGACCTCTCCTCCTGGTTGAGAAAATCGATCACGGCCTCTTCCGAGAGCGAGGTGTACTCCTCCAGGTCGCTGATCTCCAGGGCATAACTGGAAGACTCGGCGACCGTTTTCAATACCTCCTGCCATTTCTCCATGCGGCTCAACAGCAGGAGGGAGTTGAAAATACGCTTGTTGGTGGCAAAGGAAAAGATGGTATCCGAGAGCACATCCCGTAACAGGGCGTCATTGAGCCGGTAGTGCTCCATCGACACCCTTTTTCCCGTTTCCCAGATCTCCCTGTCCACCAGGGTTTCGAAGCGCATCTCCCAGTAGGTGTGCTTCATGGTGAGCCTGGAGAAGCTCCGCATGAGCTTGTAGGGGACGAAGTAGTTGTGTGCCACGGTGTCCGAGGCCAGGTGGGCGAGGTAGCCGTACGCGCAGGCCTTCTGCGGGCCGGTAACGGCGCTGCGCAGGACCTTCAGTCCGATGTCCCATCGATGGCAGTGCTGCAGGTAATGGGTGAACCTCTTGCCGATGGTTATGTCGGCTGCTATGCAGCCGTAGAGGAAGTCGAGGGGGAACCCCCCGATGAGCGTGGCCAGGGCCGGCTTGATTGCCTGCAGGTTGCCGAGGATGGTTGAGCCGAGCTGGAGATGGAATCCCGGACCCCAGGCAAGGGCATCGTGTGGAAAGAAGAGAAGCAGCAGAAGGACGGCTGTAAGAATTACCATGGTTTCAGAATAGTGAATGCGGCATGGAATGTAAAGGGTTAAAGAATGTCGGATACTGAGCTCCGCTTGCTCCTCTCATCCCTGCGCGGGTATCTTGGCGAACTGCGGGAGACCGGGGTCGAGGGTTTGCCGTTCGCCGTGACAGCGGCCGGACAGGTGACCGCCTCGGCCACTCCGGAGCCCCTCCCGCTGAAGGGGGAGGAGTCGATGAGTGATGCCGGCAGCCCCGTTCCGGAATCCGTAGAGGATGTTCTGCACGACCTGGGGGACTGCCGGCGCTGCGCCCTGGGGGCCGGAAGGACCAGGCTGGTGTTTGGCGTCGGGAATCCTGAGGCAAGGATAGTGTTTGTCGGCGAGGCGCCGGGGCGGGACGAGGACCTCCAGGGCGAACCGTTTGTGGGCGAGGCGGGACAGCTTCTCACCAGGATCATCCAGGCCATGGGATTCGATCGGGAGGAGGTGTATATCTGCAATGTCCTCAAATGCCGTCCGCCCGGCAATCGGAACCCGCTCCCGGCCGAGATCGATGCCTGCCAGCCGTTCCTGCTCCGCCAGATCAAAGCGGTAGGGCCGGAGGTGATAGTTGCGCTGGGAACCTTTGCCGCACAGACTCTGCTTGCGGTGAGGGAGCCCATATCAATGCTGCGCGGTCGCTTCCACGACTACCACGGCATTCCCCTCATGCCCACCTTCCATCCGGCCTACCTGCTGAGGAACCCGGCCATGAAACGGGAGGTGTGGAACGACATGAAGGCGGTGATGCGGGTGCTGGGGCTGGAACCCGCGCAAAAGTCCCATTCCGGGGAAAAGGGATAGGGAACCGGTTCAGCTGACTCCCAGTATTACATCGGAGGCCTTGCAGACGGCGCAGGCAGCGTCCCCTTCCCTGAGGGCCAGTTTCCGGGCGCTGCTGTTGGTTATCACGGCGCTGATGGTATTTCCTCCGGAGAGCTCAAGGGTGACCTCCGTATTAACGGCGCCTTCCACCAGACTGACGATCCTGCCGGCCAGAATGTTACCGCTGCTGATACCGCTCTCTTCGAGGTTTTTGCCTATCAGCACCGAGCTTGCCTTTATAATGGCATAGACCTCGGACCCCTCCCGCAGCCCGAGCCCCTCGACGCTTTCATTGGTAACCACCGAGACGAGAGAATCCCCCCCCTTGAGGGATATGACAACCTCCGAATTGACCGCACCCCTGGTCAGGCGGGCGATGGTACCGCTGAAAATGTTGCGTGCGCTGATTTTCATGGCTATCCTCTTGATGAATTTATAAAGCTCCTGGGCCGAACCGACCCTCTTGGTTATGTTTGCCAGGAACTTCTCGTGCTCCTCGCGGATGACCCGGTATTTGTTGATGACCTCGCGACCTTCGTCGGTGAGCCGCGTACCCCCGCCCGATTTACCTCCTGCCATGCGGACGAACAGGGGCCTGTCCGACAGGTTGTTGATGGCGTCCATCGTGTCCCAGGCCGTCTTGTAGCTTATGCCGACCGCCTTGGCCGCCTTGGTGATGGAGCCGTGCTCATCGATCATCTCAAGCAGCCTGATCCTGTCGTCACCCAGGTATTCCCGTTCCTCCTTGCAGAGTGATACCGTACCGGCAACCTCCATCTTCTGCCTGGAACCGTTCATACTCATTTCGTCTCCTTTTCGATAGTGCGTATGCTTTATCAGGCGGTCAGAAAGGGGAATTCTTTCCTGAAGCGTCCGATCTCTTCCCGTATCTCGGCTGAACTCTCCAGCCTAAGTATGTTTGCGGCCAACCCATCGGCCTCTTTTTTTGAAATCCTGCGGAGAGACTGTTTTACCACCGGGATATAGGGAGCCGACAGGCTGAACTCGGTGATCCCGAGGCCCATGAGCAGGACCGCGTTCACCGGGTCGGACGCCATCTCCCCGCAGACGGACAGGCTTTTTCCGGCCCTGGCACAGACGTCGGCCACGTGCTTTATGGAGTGCAGTACTGCAGGATGGTAGGGGTCATAGTAGTGCCGAACCTTCGTGTTGTTCCGGTCAGCGGCAAGGGTGTACTGGATCAGGTCGTTGGTGCCGATGCTGAAAAAGTCCACTTCCCTGATGAGAAATTCGGCCATCTGGACCGCGGCCGGGACCTCGACCATGATGCCGAATCCGATCTCCGGCGACACCGCATGACCGGCCTTTTCCACCTCGACCCTCATTTCGGCCAGTATCTCCCTGATACTGCGAACCTCTTCGATACGCGAGATCAGCGGAAACATCAGCCGGGGGGTGCCGAAACGGGAAGCCATGAGCACTCCCGCAAGCTGATCCCGCAGGATCTCCGGGCGTTCCAGGGCAAGCCTTATGGATCGCCATCCCATGAACGGATTCTCCTCTTGAGGGTGCGGAAAGTAGGAAAGTTTCTTGTCTCCACCGATATCCAGGGTCCGGATGGTAACCGGGAGCGGGGCGAACCCCTCGAGAACCTTACGGTAGAGCCTGAACAGATCCTCCCTGCCGGGGAACGCGCTGCGGGCCATATATGGGAATTCGGTCCGGTAGAGGCCCACCCCTTCGGCGCCGTTAGCCATGGCGACCCTGATGTCGTTGAGGAGCGCGATGTTGGCGAGCAGACGGACTCTGGTACCGTCCGTAGTGGTCGCCGGGAGTTCGCGCAACCCGTCCAGCTCCCGTTTCCTGGTGCTGAAATCCTGGCTCAGCCGCTCGTATTCCTGCGTGACCTTTTCGTCGGGGTTGATGTACACGCAGCCGGAGTTGCCGTCAATAATGACATGATCGCGCTTTGTTATGTTTCTGATCGCTTCCCAATCCGCTATGACCGCCGGTATCCCGAGCGATTTGGCCATGATGGAGGCGTGGGAGTTGGCGTCGCCGCTCCCGCTGATGATCCCGAGGATCTTTTCATGGTCCATGACGGCCAGGTCGGAGGGAAGAACCTCTTTTGCAAGCAGGATCCTTTTCTCCCGCAGCATGGTTGCCTGCCGGTCGGTGCCGGTCAGGCAATCGATAATCCTGCGGCCTATATCCTTCATGTCTGCGGAGCGTTCCCGCAGGTAGGGGTCTTCCATCTTGGAAAACGCCGCCACGTACGAGTCGACCACGTCCTGCACCGCGCGGACTGCGCCGATCCCGTCCGCCAGGCGATCAAGCACTTTGGCGGCGAAGCCGCGGTCCTCCAGTATCATCAGGTGGGTGTGGAAGATGGCCGCGTCTTCCTTCGACAGGGCCTGGGCAACGCGCTTCTCCAGGTAGAGGGTCTGGATCTTCGCCTTTTCCACGGCGAGCAAGAAGCTCTTTTTCTCTTCCTGGAGCGATCCCACGTGCTCTACGGCAGGCGAAGCAATATCGGTCGAACGGTTCAGCACGGAAACTTTGCCCCAGGAAAACCCGGGCGATACCGCGGTTCCACGCACCATGGGCAGACGACCGGTCTGTTTTGTGCTTTTGAGCGGCAGGAGTGTTCCGTCGTCGCTTCCGGACCTGATCCTCCGCAACTCGCTCTCGAAGAACGCGCGCTCTTCCTCTTTTTTCCTTATCGAGTCGAGGAGCCGGGCATTGATGACGATGCTGCTGATCTGGTTTGCAATGGTGGTGAGGGCGCTTATCTCCCTGGCGGTGAAAAAGCGCGGCTCCCTGGTCTGCACCACTATGACGCCGGTGGGGCTTTTGTGCTCGAACAGCGGAATGCCGAGAAAGGAACGGAAACGCTCCTCCTTGGTCTCGCGGAAGTATTTGTAGCGGGGGTGGGACGGCGCATCCTCGATGGCCACCACGCCACGCTGCTCCACAACCAGACCGGTCAGACCCTCGGAGGTGTTCATCCGGACCTTGCCGACGGAGCCTCTTGACAGTCCCTTGGTGGCATACAGGGCAAGGGTCTCCCCGTCCTTCTCCAGCAGGTATATGGAGCAGACATCGGACCCCATCCGTTTCGCCACCATGTTGACGATATTCTGCAGGGTCTCCCTGAGATCATGGGAATGCAGGATCAGTTCGCTGATGTCTTCGAGGGTCCTGAGTCCGAGATTTGCGGGGCTGTCGTCGGTCATGTCGCTATATCCTTTTGAATAGAGTTTGAGTATAAGTGATTCGATATCCTATGGAAAGCTATTTCAGCCATTTTTAACCTGATCCGGGGATTTGTGGCGATCGGGGATGGTTTCTGGTATAGTTGGGCCGAAAAGGGTAATCCTTGGAATGGAGGTGGCGGCAATGCCTGAACTTTTTGATGACGGTCTGCGGGAGGGGATAGCTTTTCTGGAGGCGGGAGAAATAAAAAAGGGGGTGGAGCGCTTCAGACGATGCGTGCAGCTTGAACCGGAACGCCCCGAGGGCCATTTCAGACTCGGCTACGGTCTGGCCGAGCTCGGGAAGCTGGCCGAGGCCCTTGCCGCCTATAGCGAGGGATTGCGCCTGGATCCCGGAAACACGGAAGCCTTGACGGCAGTGGGGGATATACATTTCGAGGCGGGCCGGTACCAGGAAGCCATTGATGCATACCGGCGCGTCATCGGACTGAACCCTGATGACCCTGACGGATACGTGAGCGTGGGGTTGGTATACAACTGCATGGAGCAGCCCGACGAGGCGATCCGGTACTATACCACCGCACTGGAGATGGATCCCCACAATGTCTTTGCGCTGAACGCGCTGGGTGACGCCTATTACGGCCTCGGCGAGCGGGAAAAGGCCATCGACGCATACCGGAAGGGTGTGACAATCGATCCCGAGGATGCGGCAGCGCATTTCAACCTCGGTGAGCTCTACTACGATATGGACGATCTCGCGGAGGCCGAGAAGGAGTGCGCGGCAGCGGTCAGGCTCGATCCATCCTTTCCACTGCCTTACCTGACCATGGGCAGCATCTGTCTCGACCAGGAGAGGATTACGGATGCGATTAAATATTTCGAGCTTTACCTGAAGAATGAGAAGTCACCCCGAGCGGAAGAGACAATCAGCGAGGTTCGGGCGGTACTTGAAGGGTTGAAGGAAGAAGCAAAACAGTGAAGCGGGCGGACACGGAAGGGGAGGCCGTGAGGACGCTCCCCTCGCCTGAACCGGCAGGGCGCGCGGCCTATCCGAGGAAACGTGCGAGGCGGGCACGTTGTTTTTCCAGCTTTTCCTGGCCGTCCTCGATAGTCTTAAGGATCTCCTTTTTGACGTCGTGAGCGAGATCGGTGCCCCTGTCGAGGATGTCGGCCGACTTCTCCCCAACCGTCTCGACCATCCTGGATATGGTGTCGGAAAAGTCGTCCACCACGTCCTCTGCCCGCCGTCTGACCTTCCTGGCGTAGCGGGATATATCCTTGCGCGTCGCTTTCCCCGACTGGGGGGCGAAAAGCAGGGCCACTCCCGCACCGATGACTCCACCGGCAATCAGCATCAATGCCCCTACCTTGATGGTGGTGTTCCTGTCCGGCATATGCACCTCCTTTAGCTGTCGAATGGGGAACATTCTACCATAAATCAAAGAGGGGTAAACCGGGAGGGCAAAAAAAGGGATGCCGGCAACGGTGATCCCGTTCCACAGCCCAGCGGAAGCGTGGTCATGGTTCCATCTGTCGGGGCCTCCCTTCCCGGATTCTACGATTGCTGAACCGTGGTCAAGAAGACGATTGACAGTGGGTGGGATTCACTGTAAAAAGATCCGATTCGCCTTTTGGGGAACGGAACACGAAGGGTCTCCGGTACCCTCTTTCGGGACGGCACATGCGATGATTTTCGGCACCGGCATCGACATAGTTGACATCACGCGCTTCGAGCGGTTTCTCGCGGAGGGAAAGGATTCCCTGTTCCAGCGGGTGTTCACCCCGGCGGAAATCGAGTACTGCGGCCGGAAGAAACGGAGCGCCCAGCACTTTGCCACCCGCTTCGCCGCAAAGGAGGCG
>Ga0228535_1001283_pt1 | contig 41370 bp, 44 predicted proteins | sample SJ1metagenome_FD_168457 | JGI IMG/M metagenome (GOLD analysis project Ga0228535, IMG submission 168457) | Enriched culture of PCE-dechlorinating microbial communities from Ithaca, New York, USA - SJ1 | ecosystem: Engineered > Modeled > Simulated communities (microbial... > Unclassified | place... | reverse complement strand
TCAGCAAGGCTTCGACACGCTTGCGCATCTCTTCCAGGTTCGCCCTATTGACAGAGCTGGGTCGGCTTGACAGCTTCTCCATCTGTTGGGGGTCAAGCTTGTTGATATGGACAAAATCAAGCACACCCAACTCGAGCAGTGCCTTAACCACCGCCTCACTGGTCTGTTCCAGTACGACGGCTGTCAGCAATTTCATCGGCCTTGTGAACAAGTTCATCCCAACACCCCCCTGATGTATTCCTCTTCATACCCGTAATATTTTCCGTTTAAAATCGCCCTGATCATAGCTGTCTCTTCCTTGCATAGAAAGAAGTAAGCCAAGCTGAGCCCGATTGTGAAAGGATCGGTTGCCAGCATTTTCTGGTAGAGCGCCTGTCGTCGGGTCGCCAAATACCCCTCAATCTTGAGGTTCTCCAGCACACTCGCCTCATCTGAATGTATACCCAACCGATTCTTTTGCACCTGTGTCTCTTCGAGTCCCGGAAAATGCCGGTTGATAATGGAGAGAGGGTTCCGATCCTCGCTCTTTTGGGCAAGGAATTTTTGGGTTTCGGAGCTTGTAAACACACTGCCCCAGGGAAGCAGCAACTTTCTCAGCTTGTCGGCATCCATGTGGTGATATCCACCGTGGCGAACCAGGATGGTAAGGTTTCGCAGATCAATTTCCAACAGGAAGATCGAAGTGGCCACTTCCCTATCCTGTCTGGACAAGTCCTTGCAGCTTTGCATCAAGGATGCATACCAAAGCCGGTCAAGCTCACTTTCCATCACAAACAATCCGTCCTGCTCCAGGGCTTGTCCTGTAAAAGTTTTCAAAACATCCCAATACGGGGTTTCTTTGACTGCGTTCAGTACAGCATCCCAACCGGTTGCATTGATCAGGGCGGTCCAATCGATTGGATGCAGGATGACCTCTTTGAACAGGTACCCGCTTCTATGCCTGATCGGGCGGTGTCTGATGATACTGCTGTACCAAAGCCTGATGGCGTTCTTCAGATTATCTATTTCAATCTTGCCCAACAGGTGCTGGACGAAGGTTGCAGGACTGCCTTCCAGGTACTTTTGCACTTCCCGATACATCTCGATTTCTTGTTGCAGGAGAACCAACTCCATCTGCTGTAAATCACCGGTTTGGTCATAGGCATGAGCTACCTCACGGTATCGGCTGTCCCGCAAAACACCTACAGCCTCTACAAGGGAGACCGACCTGAGAAGAGACTCTATGAGGTGGTCCTGACGCATCAAGCCAATCTTTGCCCGAAGCTTGGCATTGATGAATCCATATACGGATACAGGGTTCCTGCTCATTGCAGTTCCAGATAACTTTCTAGATCGGTTTTGCACACCTTCTCGACGACGGCTCGGGCAATACGATCAAGTTCATCCTCTTGCAGCGTCTCAACACGTTGCAAACCTGCCTCAAATTCAGAGAGTCTCAAAGCGGCATCAGCTTCAGCTTGCTGCAGCAGGGCATTACAACGCTCCCGTTCCTGCTTTATTGAGGATCGAACAAGTTCATTGGCTTGGGTCTGGGCGTCGGTGATATAGTCTCTTGCTGTACGTTCGGCGTCTCTTATGATCTTCTGCGCTCTATCCTCAACCGACAATACCTCGTTGATTATATCGCTACGCACCTTGATACTTCCTTACTTGAATTCGAACAATACCGCCCCTATACTCCACCTTTTATTGATGAGTGTCAAGCAATGTTCAGGGTGCCGCCGTGAACACCTGTTGAGCAGTTTCGTCCTGTTCGCCTTCAGTGACCAATGCATCATAGAGACTCTCATCAAACTGGAAATCAGCATCCGTAACGAAGCTTTCGTCAAACTGCTCGAAGCTGAAATCACTCTCGTCGAACGGCGGGAAAATGATGTTCCAGAAAACCTCTTCACTGATGCGATCGACAACATCCAGAGTCACCTCGGCATCATATCCTGTGGCGAGTTCTGTACCAAATACATCCTCTTGTTCTTCAAGCTGCTCGCCGGTAAAGACATCCTTCACGATGATTCTCTCAACAAATGCAGGGTCGGCAACCCAGAAATCCTCGAGAAGAAGAACACGGTCCAAGCCCAGCTTGTCCGCCTCGATCTCAGGAACTGTGAACCGCACCGCGTACCACAGATCCCCTACCTGCAGATCAAACAGATAGGTTCCACTCTTGACTTCGCTGAGAATGAACCTCCCCTCCTGATCGGTGAAGAGGTACAAGGCATCGTCGCGGATGAGATTCTCATTGCCTGCCTCATCAAGTACAACCTTGTAGACGGGGGATGAATACTGCATATACGGGCTCGAGTCGGTCATCAACAAAACGGCACTGACGGTGAAAGAAGGCTCGACATCGAGTTTTGCAACAAAGGCCTGCCGGCTTCTGGGCGTTATCTCATAGACGAAGGAGGAACCGGCTGAATACTCGGTTGCTCCGCTTGAGAAAACAACCACACTGTTCTTCACATTGGTGGAGATATTGTTGTACAACGCACTGCCCAGCGGTCTTGGCAGGTATGAGGGGGCACTATCGAGACTGCGGGCTACCGATACCTCGCTCTTTTTCAACTCGCCGACCGGTTTGACAAGTAAAAAGGATTCATTGACCGACTTGCCTATTGCAAAGGCTCCACCAGCATAGGCAAACGAGGTGTTGGCAGTAAAGGTGGTGGACATATTTTGATAGGAGTTGGAGATTTGCTGCCTGAGGGAGAATGAACTGAGATTTCCGCTGTGCGACCATGAGCCGACCAAGGAATGATTCTTCGGGTCGGTGAACTTGAATGAACTCAGTGAAAGGTTGAGGCTGTCGTTTCCTGACGGTCTCCAACTCAACCCGGCGGAGCTGGTAGTCGTTCCATCGAAGAAGGGGGTACCACTTTGGATGCTGGTCGATGAGTTGGCACTGAGTTTGGGGCTGAAGGAGTAGCTGCCGCTGATTTGGGCGGTGACTGAAGGTTTGAGCGGATCGGTACTGCTTCCGTTTGCTGTGAGGGAACCACTGAGGGAGAAGCCCTTGAAGGGGGAGAATCCGGAGGCGAATGAGAGGCTCCAGCCAGGGTTTGCAGCAGCCGTGTCAAAAATTACATTGTTGGAAAGCGTATACCGGATTTTCTCAGTCAGACTGCCGGAGTAGGCAAGAGAGAGCGTCGAAACTGAGGAGAATGGTGCAGCAGAGGTAGGACGTGCAGGTATGCTGTGATTCAGCGTAGCGCTGAGGGTACCAAGCCAGCTATCCGGTGCACCGCTGAGCCTGTGACTCAAGCTTCCAGCAAAAGAAGGCGTATAGTTGCTTGCATCAAGGCCAAGGGTGAGCTGGATTTGCGAGGTGCCCAACAAGGTGGCCACCACCCCATTGACCGTCCCCCTGAATATTCCAGGACTGAATGCAATGTCGGTGGTGAGGGTGAATGTATCGGTCAAACCGGTCTGCTGATAATAGGTTGCAGTAAATTTGTCCAGGTAATATGAGAGGTATTGGTTGTCAAACCATGGCAGATTGATCAACGCCCCTGCACTTGTGCTCTTTACCTTGGGGACACTGAATCCAAAGCCGTAGAGACTGTCGCCCTTGCCAAGGAGGCGGTAGTCGTAGCCCATATCGACGTATTCAACCTTTTCTTCACCAGAATTTTTCAATTTGATGACAATCTTGATCTTGTTTGCTCCTTGTGCGAAAACAAAATCCTTGAGCCTGTAGGTACCTGGTTGGAAGTCCCGCGGCCCGAACACTGACACTTCATTGATGAAAATTTCCACCGTTGAAGGTTCTACCAAGACTATGCGATACTCGAACTGGTTGCCTTTGGCGCTTCCTGTACCATATGCATAGTTTTTTTCGAAGGTGAATCCGAAATTGGAATTGGCGCCGGTAACCGAGCTGAGGTTGGACCCCACGTTGCCGAAGCTGAACCGATGGTTCGATTCAACAAAGTCATAGAAGCCGTTCCAGCTTCCGGGATTGAAAACTGGAGCTTTCGACGAGAACGAGAAATAGAAGTTCAACCCGATGCCCAACAGGGATGCCCTGTTGGATACCGATAGAGAGACAAGTTGGGATTTAAATTGGGAGAAATCAGAGGGATAATCCATCATTGCATAGAGGCTCAAGGAACTTGCCAGAGCAAATTTGGCCGGCTTGAGAACGATGGCACCGCTCATGCCATACTGCTCCCTGCGGTTGATGGAGGAAGCAGTGACACTCACCGACCGCTCGGGCATATCTGCGATGCTGAAATTCAAATACACGGCAAATTCCACGGCATCGTAGCGGGCATCCACACCACGGCTTCTCAAATCGTCCAAAGACAGATATTGCAACCCATCGCCAAAGATCCGTTCGTATGCCGCCTTGGTGATATATGTACCGACATAGTACGTGAGATCCTCGGTGCTGAGCAGTCTCTGTTCCTGTATGAATTCCACCTCGATGTCGCCTACTCGTTCGTCGTTCACAAACAAGTTGAGGAAGTAGAACCCATCTTCGAACGCAATCGTTGCATCCTGCCCAACAACAAAGAAGTCCGCCCAGAAGTCATCGGAAGGCTCAACAAATGCAGAAGGTTGAGGATAGAACATATCATACTCTTGTTCTGTGAGTACCAAGGGTTCGAACATATACGGAGGATCGGGAACAAGTGGCTTCACCGTCGGAGGGCCTGCAAACCTGGGGGAGGGAGGGAGAACAACCCGCTCAATGGGTTTGATGACCGGTAGGGAAATCAAGTGGACAGGAGGCGGCAACGGTTTGACTTCTCGTACTATTTCCTCAACAATCGGCTTTCCGCTGAACCGGGGAGTGGCAGGGATGGCGGAAACCACCGGCTGATCGGGTAGAACTGTTGCAGGTTCGATTGGGACTTGTGGCTGAGGCACAACGGAAGTGACCACCCTGATCGGAGCAGGTTGCTCAACACCGACAGGCTGATGAAAACATGTCCAGACGAAGGCTGAAAGAAAGAGGGTCAAGAGCACAAGCAAGACCACCAGGAACACTGCGTGTGCAAACCCTTTTTTCCTCATGTAAAAGTCCTTTCTCAATCAGGAAGGAGGAAACTCCTACTACTTTGTATACTTGATGGTAGCTTGGTAGGTTACCCCGGAATCGCGGGAAAGGCCCTCGGGCCAGGGAACGTTCTTCGTTACAGTCTTCTTAGCCAATATATTCATGCCATCAATACCGGGAAGAGCTTCAGCACCTTGCAACACTACAGAATTTCCTTTGCTGTCCTTGATCTCTACAACTGCAGAAATGAGCAATTGGTGTACGGTGCCGAGATTCGCCAACGTAACGGCAAGGGCTGGAGAACCATCCTCCATTGTGGAGGCGGCCACCGATCGGATTGCAACATTTTCCACTACACGGGAAGGAAGCACATACAAACTGGTTGTATAGATGTACAGGAAGTTGAACATACCCTTGTCGGTACTTGCCCTACCCTGTGAATAGGGAATCTGTTCTGCCTTGAGTCGGAAAGCAAGCTCGTTTGTAACCGTTCTTGGTCCGCGATACTGAACCCGTACGACCCAACTGCTTTGGGGAGGCACAACCAACTTATTGGGAACAATGGAAAAATAAGCGTCTGCAGGGGTGTTTACCTCATTTCCTTGCGCGTCCTGATCACGAATGAGAGCAGAAATACTGATGGCTATGGAATCATTACTGTCGTTGACGATGGTATACGTCTTGGTACTTTCTGCTCCGGTAGGTTGGAACGATTGTTCCAACGGAGAAAACTGATACGCATGGACGGAAGAAAGCAGGAGTATAAGCAAACCAAGCGTCAACACCACCTTCTTCATAGTTTTATTCGCACATTGATTCATTTTATTCTCTCTTTTTCTACAACAGTGACATTTGTGACAGTGTACGCCATCGATATGGATTCATCAAGACCGGAATAGAGAACAATATTACGATTTAACGGCTTTGAGCCATCCTTTTCAGGGCTGCATCGAAGGTACCCTGCAAAATTGGGACCATTTTCTGCACGATATCCTCAATATTGCCAGAGAGTCCTCCATGCACCCAATCGAGCAAGGAACCGACAAACGCATGCTTGTAGAAATCAATCAGATAGTCAAGGTCCTCTTCGCTGACGCCAAGGACCTGTGCACGGCAACTCAGATTTCCATGCAAGAGTTTTGCCATCTCCCGACAGAGGTACCTGTCCAGAAGCTCACGACCCAGACTATGGTAGATATTGATTACTATCTGCCTGTTGTCCTTGAGGTATGTGCACATGTTACGTATTGCTGTCTCACCGTCATCGTTTGTCCGGGTGTCGGGGTACTTGCGTGAAAACTCCTGTCCCTCATTGATGAACATCCAATCGAGCAAATCGTAAATATCCTTGAAATGATAATAGAATGTCTGGCGGTTGACTCCGCAACGATTCACAATTTCCTTGACAGTAATTTTGTCCAAGGTCCGTTCAACCATCAACTGTTTCAGCGATTGGGCCAGTGCTATTTTGGTCATCTGTGCCATGGGTATCCCTCACATTGCTCTACGTACGAATATATATAGCTCAACCATAGATGTGTTATTAAAAATTAGTACTAATATTACTCCAAAAATCTTTCTTTGGCTACCTATTATCCATTTATTGACACAAGTATGCATCTATGCTAAGGTTCCTTCCTGTCGGGTGACCGATACATGTTCGGGCTGTAGCGCAGGGGTTTAGCGTACTAGTCTGGGGGACTAGGGGTCGACGGTTCAAATCCGTCCAGCCCGACTCTGCAAGGGACTGCTGAAAAGCGGTTCCTTTTTTGTGTGCGTCACAATCTTTCCTTCCTGCTTGCAATCAGGCTGAAAACGCCTATCTTCTTGAAAGAAGGGAGGAATGCTTTGATGCGATACCTGCCTATTGGTCTGCTTTCGTTGCCGCCTGCTTCTTGCTTCATGTATGTTGAGCACAAAGAGAAATTTACAACAGCCGTTCTCCTCAAAGGTTTTGCTTCTTTTTGTTTCATCCTCCTCGGCATATTTTCCAGATCCCTTGCATCCGACGACACCCTCTTTGCGAACCGCATCATCATCGGCCTGATCCCGGGCGGTATTGCAGCGGGGGTCCTGCTTGCCTCCCCTTCAAGCTGCAGTGTCTTGTTTTTCATCGGTGCCCTCTCTTTTTTCGTAAGCGATCTCAATACCTTTGGCCCCAGACACCAGCAAAAACTGAGGATTGTGAACCTATCACTCTACTATATCGGTCAACTCTTGATTGCTTTGAGCCTGCAGTTCCTACGTTGACCGACCTTGACCGTTCAAGCAATCCCTCTTTAACATTTGACGAATCTCATTCCAAAATTGAAATCCCTGACAGGAAAGCAAGGCTGCCATGACACTGGTTCAAATCTTGGACATCGTTTAGCTCAAAAATTTGGTGTGGATATCAAGAAAAATCGCATCACCATCTTGGAGGATATCCGTCTGAGGAACATCACGCAGATAGCGGTAACCGGCGATATAGCAGAGAACGACGAGTGTGTGTGGTTCTTCGACACCATCAAAGAGTATGGATTTGAGATGCATCTTGTGCTTGGCAACCATGACAATCCCTCAGCCATGGAGTTGGCTCAAGAGAACATGCATGGAGTCTCTACTACTGTGAGCAGGCAACCCTGCTCGTCTGTGACACCAGCGAAGCGTTTCTGGACGATAAGCAGCTGAACTGGTTGGTCTAGGAAATCCATGAGAGCACGCTGGCCCTCCTGATTTTCCTCCATCATCCGGTCCTCGATTGCGATGACTGCTATAGGGAATGCACGTACGCTCTGAAGAATCGTGAGGAAGTCAGGACGGCCTTGCAGGCGGCAAACAAGGAAGTACATCTGTTTTGTGGCCACTACCACACAACCGATGAGCGCAGCGACGGCTGCATCCACCAGTACATAACACCTTCGATTTTTTACCAGATCAAGAAATATTCAGAAACGCTGGAGAGGGATGACAAGCCGTTTGGGTATCGGATCATCGAGCCCGATAGGCAGGTATCTTCTCAAATCATTACGTTCGGAACATGATAAGAAATGCCGCAGAACAGCACCTGTCCTGCGGCAAAAGCGTTGTGTCGTTTCTTCTCGCTATTTGATAGCTTGAATTTCATCTACCAAGCCCAAAGACCATTTGCCTGAAGCCTCCAGTTTCTTTACTGCTTCAATGGCCTGCACCCTCAACTTGTCGCGATCTGCGAATGAGGCGTTGTATACGGCGCCCTCAGCCACCATCTGATCAATCAAACTTTGTTCTGATAACTTTGACTCATTGAACGACCACTCGTTGGTGGAATCCAGAGCCTCTTCGATTCCCTTACGCTGATCTGCACTCAAACCATCCCAAAAGGCTTCATTCACATACCAGGCATTTGCCGCATACATGTCTTCAGTACGGGTGATGTACGGAGCGGCAAGGTGCCACTTGTTGGCGATAACGTCAGCCACCGGACCATGGGCAGCCTCAACAAGCTTGGTTTTGAGTGCCAGGAATATCTCGTTCCAGGCAACGGTCGTCGGGCTTGCACCATATGCCTCATAGGACTTAACGAACATTTCGAGACCTGGTGCCCGTATCTTCAGGCCTTTGAAATCTGCTGCAGTGTTCAACGGCTTGACTGAGAAAAACATGCGTGAGGCCATCGGAACCGGTGCAATAATTCGGAGTCCGCTGCTCGCAGCCACCTTGTCAGCGAGATCAAGAAACGTCCGGCTTTTAAAGTAGGCGTTCATATGATCTACATCGCGGAACATAAATCCGAAACTGATCGGCTGAAAGTCTGCATCGTAGGGAACAATCCAGGCAATATCATTGCCGAACAAGTGTACCGAGCCTTCAACCACCTGATCAAGAATCTGATTGGCGGTTCCCAAGACGGCACCTTGGACGTGGTTGACCTTCAGATTCAATTCGGGGCGTTTCTCCAATTCTGCCTTGAAATACTCCCCTGCCCGATTTCTCAGCGTGCCAATTGCATCCCCTGTTGCCAGGGTGATGGTCTTCTCCTGCTGAGCGTTTTGCTCATTTGCTCCTGCAGCAAACAGTCCCGCCACCACAAGTGTTACGACAAGTAACATTACCAGCATTCTTTTCATACGTATCTCCTTTTTCGTAATCGAGTATCACCACGGGGTCAAGCCCCGAACAATCGCGGTACAAAGGTAGTTATCGACGGAACCAACGTGATAAGCACCAAGAAAGCCAAATATGGGAAATAGAAAGGAGCAACGGCCTTGAACATCTGGGCCAGGGTGAGTTTTGTCTGGTTCATCATTACAAACAACAGGGAACCGAACGGCGGGGTCAGCGTCCCCATCAGGAGATTGATCAGCATCACCATCGCAAAATGGATGGAGTCAATTCCATAACTTGCTGCAATGGGGAACAGAATCGGGGCCGCTATGAGAACCACAACCGTAGTCTCCATGAGCATTCCGGCGACAAGCAACACGACATTGGCTATCAGCAGGAATACAATCGGATTTGTCGTTACATCGAGCATGAAGGCTTGCAACTGCAGACCTACATTGCCGACACCCATCAACCAGGTGAAGGGGCTGGCAACCAACAGCAGCATACCGAGAATTCCAGTAGTTTTTGCGGATTCCAAAGCACAGTCAAAAAAGGAAGTCCATGTCAAATCCTTATAGACAAATCCCAGTATGACAGCAAACAGGCACGTAAGGGCTCCCAGTTCGGTTGGTGTGGCTATCCCGGTAATCAAGCCAACAATCAGAAACACTGGAATAGCCAAAGCTGGAACTGCTTTCAGGAAATTGGAGAATCGGACCGGAAGGGGCTCCTTGGGGAGCACAGCCACCTTCACATGCCCCGATTTCACCATGATGTAGATGGTAATCATCAAGAAACCGCCGAGCATCAACCCGGGAATGAAGCCTGCCAGGAACAGCTTATCCAATGCAATATTTGCCAATACAGCAATAATTACCATCTGGCCGCTAGGAGGAATGATCGGTCCTATGGTAGCCGAAGCAGCCGTAATAGCCGCACTGAAAGCCAAGGGATAACCATGCCGTTCCATCTCTTCCATCTCGATTTTGCCAAGACCGGCTGCATCGGCCATTGCAACACCGCTCATCCCTGCAAAAACAATACTGGAAAGAACGTTCACATGACCGAGTCCACCAGGAATATGTCCGACCGAACTATTGGCAAAGCTGAAAATTCGCTTGGCAATCCCGGATCCGCCCAAAAGATTCCCTGCAAATATAAACAAAGGCAAAGCCAAAAGCGGAAAGCTGTCGAGACCGGGACCAAGCCTGCCTGCAACCACCGTGATGGGAAATGTTTGACCCATGATCAAATAGGCTACTGTTCCGGCTATGAAGGAAAAGGCAACAGGGACCTCGAGAAAAATTGCCACAAAAATCAATGCTACCATCCAAAGGAAACTCATGCTTTGCCCCCTTCTACCGATTTCTTTGTAAATCGATACGCCTTCAACATATAATCCTCGGGATATTCGCTACCCAGCAGCATTTTCACCTCATAGAAGAGGTAGTAAAGCTCGGTCACACTCATCAGGATTACCGCAATCAAGAGAGGAGTCGAGTAGAAATGGCCTTTACCGATATTCAGCGGCATGGAGGATGTACTGGTTTTATTCTGTATGGCGATGGAGGCCGGCAAGGTTTGCAAGAGATAGACCATTACGGCAAGTATTATCAATGAAACGAACACTTGAAGGATATGTTTCCCTGTTTCGGGTAATCGGTGACTGAACGTGGTAATTGTCACATGCGTTTTTGTCATAGAGGCTGCACTTCCACCAAGCATGACAATCCATATGAAAATCATGATGACAAATTCCTGAACCCAAATAATAGAGTTGTTGAATATATATCGCATAATGACTTCGAGCACCATTATGCCTACCATCGTGATGATCAGAAGGCCTCCTATGAGAAGTTCCAATCCCATTATCCGTTCAAGTATTCGTTTTACTTGTCTCACATCTGATCTCCTTTTCTTGAGAAATTACTACGCACTCTATGTCAAAAACAGCTGCAATTTTTGCTATTTCTATACTGTGATGGCCGGTACCCAACGCAAAGTGATGAGTCGGCCCCTCCGCCATCCATCTTCGCAAGAATGTTTTTAGATCAGGCTTGAAGTGAGCATGGGTATTGGTATTTCCAGTTGCCGGAATCTGTCCATCTACAGATTGTCCTTCGGCGACCACGAACTTCAAATCACCTTTCTTGGATACTGTGATGGCAAGCATGGTAATCGGCCCCTCCTGGATCTTAAACTCAACTCCTGCACCACTGCCCGGTTTTCCATGGTATTTACTCAGAGAACGCAGTACCGGCTTGCAATCCGCTATATTTATGTGATGAGGTCCATCATGACCAACCAAAATTGAATTCCGTGCAAAATCCATCGGATGCAACTCAGCAAAACTTCCCCCGATTTCCAATCGGTCTAGAATCAACATGGCCATCAATGTTTTTAAATCGTATTCACCGCACATAGGAAAACCGGAAGACGTAAGTAAAGAATTTCCAACAATGAAGTTTGTCACTAGACGGCGCATTTCCGAGCCATCCTCTGCCTCGTAGTAATAGGCAAGACCAGTCAGGTTGCGTTCTTCTATCATTTTTTCCAGAGCTACAGCAGTCTTTGCGGCAAGCTGCAAGTCCTCTTCTCGAAGCATGAAGGTGATGGAATCAGATTGAGGATCGGGAGTGTCAAAAAACGACAGAATCCTTTTTTTCATCAATTGCAGTTCCTCTTCATGTACGTGACGGTACTGTTTCATGACATCATCGGGTTCGACAGGAACCACATGGCAACCAAAACTTTTTGTTATGAGCGCAGGATCAACATGCATGTCGTACATTGTTTCCAAGACATGACCCATCAAACCAATGCGAGCATGCTTCAGATCGTGCACCACATGAGCAATCCGGCACCAAGAAGCCAATTCCAAATCCGCCTCAGCATCTCCCTCGAGAGTTCCAATGATTACCGGAGGAGTTTTCTTACCCATTCGAACAGCAACGGAGCAGAATTCTGGAACACTGCAGATATCATCATTGCAAAGCTGAATAAACGTAGTACTTTTTGCATAATCCATTGCTGTAAGCGGCTGGAGGGCGACCAGAACCATCGGTATCTGCAATGCCTTTACCAAGGGAGCGAATGTCTCGCTGGTTGCATATGTAAGCATATCAATAAACAATAAGTCGAGATCGGCTGCATAAATCGCCTTCACAACCTCATAAGCCTTCTCGGAGTTGTCAATTAAGCCGAAATCTATAATATTCTTCTCATAATGCTGCAACTTTGTGTGAAGCTTTGCTTGCTTCTCATGCATTATTTGCAATAACCCATCAAACTGGTGCCAGTAGGTTGCATGTCCTACACCCAAGAGTCCGATGTTTGCAGCAAGGGGCTTTCTTCTCTCGACTTGCATGAATATTCCTCCAATCTTCTATGTGTCTGTCCATGTTCATTATTGGCTTGAAAAAATATGCAGTCAAACAATATTTGTGCAATTGAATTGCATATAATTTGTATTTTGTAAACTTTATATCTTTATATTATTTAATTTTATTTTTTTATATATCTTTTATATATAGTTATATTTTCAATTGTGCACACAAGAAAGACATGCTATGATTGCCGCATGGAAGAAATGAATCAACGGCAATTGGCACTACTCAAAATCATTACACAGCGAAAGTTTTGTACAATCAGCGATTTGGCTGACCGTCTCAAACTCAGCAGAGAGACAATCCGCAAGGAACTTGTTCCTTTGCAAAATGCAGGCATCTTGATTCGCGAGCGAGGAAAGATTCGTTTTTACGATACTCGGCAAAACGCTGCCTTGCTCGAATCATCGGGGGTTCTCTCCAAGAACCAGCGTCAAGAACGAATTCTCCAGTTGCTCACTGATGATAAGGAAATCCGCATATCCACTCTTGCAAACAAACTCAAGGTTTCTGTTCTTACCATACGAAATGATCTATCCGCTCTGGAACTCAAAGGCAAAGTATTGAGAAAGCATGGAAGCGCCATCCTTTTCGAGCCTTCCATCAACCAGGGTTCATCCAGTGATTTTACTGAGTTCTCACCACGAGCCAACATTCTTGCAAAGCATTCGATCATGCACATCAAGCCTGAAGACACTATTTTTCTGGATGGAGGGGAAGTCTCGCGATGCATCGCATCTTCCCTGCCTCCATTAACGAATCTCTCAATTTGGACGAATAACCTAATGATTCTTGAGGTACTGAGGAAAAACAGGTATGCCTATCCGATACAGGTCACTGGTTCAGCCTTTAGTATGGAAAAACAGAGGTTTTCCCTCTCCAGCCATCAAGGTCTTCCCAATTCACTGATAATCGACAAGGCTTTCATTTGCTGCAATTCGTATGCGGGAAACACTTTTTTTCTCTCAGATGATGAAGACGCCTCTACGATAGAAGCAGTGTGCGAATGCGCTGCAAAAATCTATTTGATTTTGGATTCTCACTTTCTCGACATCCAAGGCAAACTGGCTTTTCCTTACAAGCGCTATATAAGCAAAATCCAAGAGGTTCTCATCGATGACGGCATAGGAAGCTTTCGCGCAAACACCCTCTTCTCCCGGCAGGATCCTCTGATTATCTGCGGTCCAGGCTATACGTATAGGAATGTGCGCAAACACCAGCATCGTATCGGGTTTTTGGTCAATAAGGACCGTAATTACTTTGTCCAAGCCGTACACAACAGCTTATTGGAGGCAACAGCAACCTGCAAATCCGTTTCTTTGGTTATCCGGGAGTGTGATGGTGATTACACCTCCGCTGTACAGGCACTGAACTTGCTCCTTCAGGAGAACATAGATTTGGTAATCGATTACAGCCTTTGTATGGAGTCACTGATGTACATTGGTGAAAAATGTCTCGCCCATGACATTCGGCTCATTTCAGTGGACTACATGGCACCGGGAAGCATCTACTTTGGGGCGGACAACGCAAGCGCAGGACGGATTGCCGGCGAGCATGCTTCGCTGTACATCAACGAGCACTGGAACAGCAGTGTAGACCATCTGCTGGTTCTGGGAAAGTATGGATATGAACCCATTACCAAATTGCGAATATCCAGTGCATTGGAGCATCTGCAAAAGAGTGTTTCCCGACTGCCGGATACTATTCACACCATTGAATGGGGACACCCGGAAGTAAATCCAACTCAGGAATTGGTCAGGTTGCTCAAACAGACCCCCAAGGATGAGCCCATGCTCATCCTCGCATTCAATCTACGGCACCTTCTGGCATCCTACGACTTGATCCTGCAATACCGGGAAAGCAATAACACGATTATTGTGGGACATAATTATACAAAGCAGATTGAAGAACTGATGAAAATCGGCAATTCCCCAATTCTTGGGTGTGTTCACTACAATCCAGAAGCGTACGGGCAAAACATCATGGACTTGGCTCTTCGACTGCTGGAAGGAGGAACGGTGCAACAGCGCAACTACACTAATCTTACCTGGATAGCAAGAAAAAGTAATTCCAAATAGGTTGGGTTCCATCTTTTCCCCAAGTCATATGTTCGAGTATTGTTGTACAAATTACTGCAATTGGCGGCATGCATGACTTCATTGCTACGTAGATTTGGTATAAGCTAGCAACGGGGGAATTTTTATATGCCGAGGGGAGCATTTATAGCACTGGTCATTGTCGCCGGCCTGGTCATTCTGGTCGTTGTAGGAAAAACCCTATTCAAGCGTGTTGAACAGAATTTGGAAGGACTCAAAGACCTTTCGATCGCCACACCCCCTCTTTCCTCGATAGAGGATGGAACCTATGAGGGAAGTTATGCAACGTTTCCGGTCAAAGCAAAGGTTGCAGCAACCGTCAAGGAAGGAACCATTGCAAACATCCAGCTCTTGGAGCATAGAAGCGGCCAGGGTCAGCCGGCTGAAGCGATTCTAGCCACTGTCTTGACCGGGCAGAAACTGGACGTCGACACCATCAGCGGTGCGACGTACAGCAGCATCATCATCCTCAAAGCCATCGAGGATGCTTTGAGAAAGGCGCAATGAGTATGAATTGGATACGAAAAACTCTCTTCACTCTTCATTTGATTGTCGGAATCGGAGCCTTGGCCGGCGGGTATGGTTGTCTCGCAGACATCTACAACCCTCTCGGCGCCCCCCTCACGCTCTTGGAGAACTCCCCTTTTACCTCGTATTTCATCCCGGGGCTGTTTTTGTTCGGGGTCATTGGCTTAGGAAATATCGTATGCAGCATACTGGTATGGCGATACTCCATCGTCGGCATGATCAGCAGCCTCGCCCTCGGGCTTGCACTCAGCGCATGGATTGTCATCCAATGTGTCATCCTGCAAGGCATAGAGGCACTGCACATCATATTCTTGGTGATCGGATTGGTGCAAACCGGCCTCTCCTTATGGAAGCTGATCCAAAGCGGCGACCTTGCCTATCTGCTGGGTGAGTTGATCAATTAGCTTGCCGATGAAGCACCCGCTTTGCTATAGTGAGTGCATGAAAGCAACAAAGACAAGCATCCTACTCTTTTTCATCATCATCGCTGCCTGTATCGCAGTCTCGCTTGTACAGACAGCCGGCAATGCAGCTCCCCTGCTCAAGGTTGGAATCATTACCGCCTGCTCCATCGTTGTCAGCTTTTTCTTCTCATTGCTCACCGGTGATTACTCGTGGACCGACCGGCTTTGGAGCACCCTCCCGGTAGCCCTTGCTTGGGTGTATGCATTTTCTGCCGGTCTGAATGCTCCTTCCATCACTGCATCACTTCTCATCACGCTCTGGGGTGCAAGGCTTACATTCAACTTCGCACGCCGCGGCGGCTATACCGGCGAGGAGGACTACCGCTGGGCGATCCTGAGACAGAGAATCGACAATCCTGTGCTTTGGACGATCTTCAACCTGCTCTTCATCGCCATGTACCAGCAGCTGCTCTTCATCGCTTTCACCAGCCCTTTGTTGCTGCTTGTTGAACCTGCCCGACTTGCATTCACCCCGCTTTCATTCGCATCCATAGTCTTGTTCGCCCTTTGTCTTGGCATCGAGACCCTTGCAGACCAGCAGCAATACACCTTCCAACAGGCCAAGCATCACCTGCTTCCACGACTTGAAAAGCATGAAGATGACTATGAACGTGGTTTCAGAACCTCCGGCTTGTTCAGATTCAGCCGCCATCCCAACTACTTCGGCGAGCTTGGGGTGTGGTACTCGATCTACCTGTTCTGTGTATCGTTCTCCACTTCACTTTTGCATTACACCCTTGCAGGACCAATCCTCCTGACCTTGCTGTTCATCGGATCGACCAAGTTCACCGAGAGCATTACCAAGAGCAAATATCCGGCATACCAAGCGTATCAGAAGTCGGTCCCCCCGATTCTTCCCAAATTCTGGTGAATCCAGAAGGAGGATGTGCATGAATCGCTCCCTGGTTTTGCTGTTCATCATTCTCATCCTAATCGTGATCATCGTTCTCATCAGACCAAAAGCTCAAGCACAGCCGCAACGCGAGGAAACCATGGCAACAACACATCAGCGTTTCACGTTTCAACCACTGGACCAGAGTCTTAAGAATACACTCAACTCCCAGGAGTCTCGGGTCATAATAGACAAGGGAACCGAACGGGCCTTCACCGGCATCTATACCGATACAGAGGATGAGGGAACCTACTACTGCAGGTGGTGCAACTCTCCGTTGTACAGCTCACAGAGCAAGTTCCACTCCGGTTGCGGATGGCCTTCATTCGACGATGAAATCCCCAACGCCGTAGAGCGTCATCCCGATTCCGATGGAAGCAGGACGGAAATTGTCTGCGCAACCTGCCAAGGCCATCTGGGCCATGTATTCTTGGGTGAACGATTCACCGAAAAGAATACGCGTCACTGCGTCAATTCCATCTCCCTGGTTTTCCGGCAAGAGAAGCCGGTCGCCGAGGCGGTTTTCGCCGGTGGGTGTTTCTGGGGGGTTGAACACCTCTTCGAACAGAAAAAGGGAGTATATTCTGCTGTAAGCGGGTACACAGGAGGAAGCCTGGCAAATCCCAGCTACCAGGATGTTTTGACGCACACCACCGGGCACTTGGAAGCGGTAAAGGTGTATTACAATCCACTGGAAGTCAGCTATGAGGAGCTGGCAAAGTTCTTTTTCGAAATCCACGATCCGACGCAAACCAACGGACAAGGACCGGATATCGGCAACCAGTACCTTTCAGCGGTTTTCTACCGTAGTAGAAGCGAGTTCGATACCGCAGTCCGCCTGATCGAGATCCTCGAAGCAAAAGGACTGAAAATTGCCACCACGCTCAGACCGGCGGCAATCTTCTACCCTGCCGAGGAGTATCATCAGGATTACTACGTACGCAAGGGTTCACAGCCGTACTGCCATGCATGGACCAAACGGTTCTAGTGGTCTGTAAATCCTATTTCTTTCATTTTCTTCGGCCCAAACGCCGGGTAGCTGCGTTCTCCTCTGTCAGATATCGTAGATATCTTCTCCTCCTTGGCCTTGCTACTCACCATTTTAGCTCGAAGCAAATATACAAGCACTAGACTTTACAGCCCACTAGTCGGTCAGCACATCGGCACTGACAACACAGCTGGCTACCACGTAGGATCCCTTCCGCAGTGGTTTTGCCAGCTGTTTTGCTGAGAACACCAGATCCAGATGCCCCATCTCCGTTGCTATGGTTGCAACCATGCACAGCGTATCACGAAACCCGTGCCTGCGTTCTTCAACAGCCAGGACCGGACCGCAAAGCAGCACCATCTGCTCATGCCGGGCGAATTTTTGTCGGGTTTCCTCACTCAGGCTCTCGTCACGTGCCATGATGTAGTTGAAAGGGAGCAACTTCTTGTCTTCCAACCTTCCCTTCTCAACGGTGGCCGATTCATACGCCTGCCGGCTGTCAAAAACATCGAGGGCTTGGGGAAACGCACAGACTTGGAGATTGAGGATGGTATCCTCGTCAATCTGCTCCAAAGTCGCTGCATGCACCAGCGTAGCAATGAAAGCGCTCCTCTCGCTGGGATTGGTCATCAGCAGCGTAAGGGAGAGTGCCTCCCCCTCTCCGATGCGAACCAAGGGTTTGGCCGACCAGAGACAACGTCCGCTCATATGCATATCCAGACCGGCAATCTCCGTATCGGAACCTTTCGCAACCACGCGATACACCAATGTAAGCCCGCTTTGCAGCACCTTGGTGGCATAAAATCCATACTTGGTGGGAATGCGCACGGCTTCCTCGAACCACGCGAGCATTTGCTTTTGGTCGAGTGAACCGTCCTTGAGCAGGATTTCCAACCCGGTATTAGCAAGATACACAGCCATAGGCACCTCCGAAAGTAAGCTATGATAGCATACCCGAGGCTTGCAAGAAAGGGTGTAAACGAATACTCTGACGCACATGCAATCAGAATTTACCTTCAAACAAGGCTGCAAAGAAGGCTTTCCCATCTTTGTAGGGTACTTTCCAACCGCAATGGCTTTCGGCCTGGTGTGCAGGGACCTGGGACTAAGAATTTGGGAAGCGGTGCTCTTCTCCATGACAAATTTTGCCGGAAGCGGGCAGTTTCTTGCTGCAAACCTCATAGGCAAAGGTGCCATCCCGGCCGAAATATTCATCAGCGTCCTGTTGGTCAATCTTCGCTACACCTTTATGGGAGCAGAACTGTCACGCAAGCTCACAAAGGGGATAGGAGGTTGGCAGCGGGCACTGCTCGCCCATGGGACCACCGATGAGGTTTTCAGCGTTGCAGTACTGCACAATCAACCCATCACCAAATACTACCTGGCAGGCTTGGAAGGCATAGCGTATGCAGGTTGGGTGTGCGGAACCGCAGCAGGCTTTTTGGTCGGCATGATTCTGCCCTCCGCCCTGCAACTGGCAGTTGGAGTGACCCTGTATGCGATGTTCAGCTCCCTGCTGGCCCAGGAGTTCCGGCAGAAAGGTTTCAAGGTTCTCCTCATTGCAGCAATTTCGGCCATCCTCAACAGCGTTCTCATCTTGCTCCTGCATCTGGGCGTCGGTTGGGCATTTGTCATCTCCATGCTCGCAGCAAGCTTTTTCGGCGCTGCAATCACTGACGATATCGAGGAGTATGTATGACTGACCACCCACCCTTCATGATCCCCATCCTGCTCAGCGCTGTTGCAACCTTTCTGGTACGCGCCCTGCCCTATTACGCAACCTTTCTCGACCGTCTTCCCTCATTCCTCTCGAAGAGTCTCAGGTTGCTGAGCGTTGCAGCCCTCGGTCCCCTGATTTTTCCCGGTGTCATCCTCGACTACAACCAGAGCTGGTACGCAGGATTGCTGGGCATTGCAGCAGCTGCGCTCTTCGCCTACAAGCGACAGGGAATGATCATCCCCATCCTGCTCTCCATCGGCGTAACATACCTTGCTCTTCTGCTCTAGCTTGACCTCCTGGGCCCCGGGCCGTACCATAAGGCATGTTTGACGCCCATCGACACATAAGTGACTGCGAAGCAACCGAAAATGCCCTCTATGCAACCAGTAGTCCCTCTGAATGGCCAAGCCTGCTGAATCTTGGTTCGTCGGCAGTGGGGGGTATCGGGATCCTGCCTTCCGAGTTCCCCGGTGACCCGGATGCCGTCTATGAAATGCTTGTCTCACATCCCGAGCTGCAGATAGCCGAGGTTGGTTTGGACCGCCGATATCCAAACAGGGAGACCCAGCGAACCTTTCTTGCCCAAATGCTGCACATGGGCTTCGAGCTTGGCCGCAGCGTCAGCCTGCACTGCATACGGGAGAACGGCCTATTGTTGACGGTATTGAGAAATGAACGCAAATACCTGCCGCCGTTGTTGTGGCATGGTTGTACTGCAAGTTTTGAAACGATTGCAGAGGCGGTGCGGTACCAAGTCATCCCATCCTATGGACCGAATATCTACAAAAGCAACCTTCGATCACGCATCCAACAGATACTAGAGCTTCCTTTCGCCTTGGAAACCGACTTCACAGGCTTCGAACGCGACTATGCACAGCTTTTCGCAAACCATATTGCAGCCTTTTGCAGCCTCAGCGGGTACAGCGAAGAGCAACTGGAGAACCACAACGATGAAATCAGAACAATTCTTTCGCATAACAAGACTTCTCGGTGAAGATGCCGTCCAATCGTTGCACGAAAAGCGAGTAGTGTTGGTTGGACTGGGTGCTGTGGGGGGCATGTGTCTGGAATCTTTGGTGCGCAGCGGCGTCGGCACGTTGCGGATCGTCGATTTCGACACCGTTGGAATCACGAATCTCAATCGACAGATACTTGCGACGTACGATAGCCTGGGCCGGTTGAAAACCGAAGTGGCGGCAGAACGCATACGGGCGATATATCCCGAATGCAACCTTGAGGTCCTCCCCCTCTTTGTGCACCAGGAGACGCTGGGGCAAATCCTTGAAGGGGAAATCGATCTGGTCGTCGATGCCATCGACTCGCTGAATCCAAAATGCTCCTTGCTGGAGGAAGCATACAATCGCAAGATCAAAGTGGTGAGCAGCATGGGGGCCGCCCTTCGCCGCGACCCCTTCCTGGTCAGGAAAGCCGACCTTATGGATACCTATGGATGCCCATTGGCACGGGCGGTGCGGACAAACCTGAGAAAGCGGGGAGTTGGAAGAGGCATCGATGTCATTTACAGTCCGGAATTGGTGCAATTCACCTATCGAAAGCCAGAGGAAGAGGAACATGCCGACCTCAATGAGCAGATCGTCGACAGGGGAAGAAGGCGGAACGTGCTGGGCAGCCTTCCCACCGTCACTGCCATCTTCGGCCAGCACCTGGCACACCTTGCCATCAGCAAACTGTTGGATGCCACACTGCTTTCAGCAGAGGAGGCTTTCAATCCGAATCACTCCTAGGCGAAGCGTATCGGACTGAAATAAGAAGGCGAATGGAAATCTGGTTTCAACGTGCCTATTTCCGAAACAGCAAGGAAATGGGGAACTGCATGCTTGTCGGCGCAGCAGTAAAAATTTCCCTTCAACTGCACATTCCTCAAATCCTCACCCGGTTTTACCAGACCCAACAAATCAAGCGGAAGGCTCACTTCGAGAGTCCAGCGGCTTTGTTTGTTGGAGTTCTCGAGTATTTCGACTGTATGATCGATTGTTTGAATGAAGTCAGGCGGGAACAACGTTCGATTCGCCCTTCCCTCCCCCCTGCCTGCAAGCATGCTCAAAGAGGCGCTGCACTCAACATTCACATAGACTTCCTGGCCTTCCCGCTGCAGAAAAGCTTCCACACAGCTGTCTTCCCACACCCTTCCATTGTGCTCAGTCACCATGCGCCTGAGCTGGGGTTCCCGCACCTGGTAGCGTAGATGCAACAGCTGGTTCTCCCAAGCCATGCGCACTGAAGCCTCAACACCCTCATACTCACCCCAAAGAGGAATCAGGCTGATCGGAAGGGTTTGCTCAAGTGGTCGGTTATAGATGGTAATCATGATTTCATACTCCCTCTCTGTAAGTATAGACGAGAGCGTACATCCAAACCTAGGGGATTGTGAAGCAAACAGGCAGGCTTTTCTCCTTGATATGCATCACAAATTGAGGAGATATCATTATGAACCATCGAACACTGTCCTTTGCTGGACTCTTGCTGCTGCTCGCGTTGCTCATTGGTTGTGAAAACACCGTTGAGCCTGATAATGCGACCTTGAGGTTGAACCTCGCCTCCGAGCGGTTTCGGACATCGCGAAGCCTGCTGCCCACACCACAGGACATGACCATCGCTACGGTGAGGATCACCGGAACAGGGCCGAAAGGACAAACGGTGGATGTGCAATCTGCAGACCAGGTGGTGGAAATCGGAAACCTTGCTATCGGAACGTGGAAATTGCATGCAGTCGGGTCCAACAGCAAAGGAACCGCCCTTGTCAGCGGAGATTTGACAACCCTGCTCTCATCGGTAACCAATGAGGCGACCTTGGAACTGACGCAGCTTGTCGGAGAGGGAACAATGAGCATCGAGCTCTCCTGGGATCCCGATCAGGTGGCCTCGGATGTTCGCCTTGAAGCCCAGCTTTTCCATCAAAGCGGTTCACCGGTCGATCTTGAGGTTGGTGCATTGAACAAAACGGACGGCACGGTTGCCTTGGCAAAGACCCTGCCTGCCGGCTCCTATTATCTCAAACTGCAGCTGTTCAGCCAGGAGGTTCTGGTCAGCGGAGCAAGTCAATCCTTGAGAATCCTTGACGGGGTGACCAGCGATGGCAGCATTGAGCTCATCATCGGCGACCTATCCACCGCCTACACCATCATGATCGTAAACAACACCATGCTTCCCATCGAAGGAAGCATTGTCTTTAGCCCACTGCAAGCAAAAGCAGGGGATGAGGTGACGCTTACCTATACTCCGAGCAATCTCCCTGAGGGAATTGGTATCAACGACCTGCAGATCGACTGGTATTGCGAGGGTATCCTCGTACAAGCATCACAAGCTGCCTATACCAGTATTCCGCTTGCCGGAGTTCACCGCTACGATGTCATCGTCAATCACGACAGACTGGGCAGCCTGGGCTCCTCAACCATTCTGCTTGACATGCCTAGGTAGCTGACTCAAATGCCGGGACGAACCAAGCAGGAAGGGGCATCGGACGGTGTGTCAGTGCATTGATTGCGGCTACTCTGACCAGAAGGACGCACAGAGCCTGCCCTTCACGCAGGACTGTCTGCCGAAAGACGATCGAGAACCGTTTTGCACTTTCAAACTCGGTCTGCACTTCCAAAAGATCGTCCAGATGGGCCGGGCTTTGATAATCCACCGTAATCGATTTGACGACAAACGCAAGGCCTTCAGCCTCCATAAGGCTGGTTTGCGAACCATTCAGGCCGTGCTGTTGGGCAATTTCACGCAACATTTCCGTCCTTGCATGCTCGGCGAAATCAAGATACCGGCCGTGGTAGACAATGCCACCACAGTCGGTATCACTGTAATACACGCGAATTGGAAAGGTGTGCATCAAACCTCCACCTCCGCTCCTTCAAACCGAAGGGTCTGTACGTAATCATCGTAGGTTTGCGCCCTGCGAATCATAACCACCGAACCATCGCGCTTGAGCAGATACTCGGCACAGCGGAGCTTTCCATTGTAGTTGAAGCCCATGCTGTGACCGTGGGCCCCTGCATCATGAATCACTACAATATCACCCTTCTGCACTTCGGGCAACTTGCGGTCGATGGCAAACTTGTCGTTGTTCTCGCACAGCGACCCGGTTACATCATAGGTATGGTCGCAAGGCATCGTATCCTTTCCCACCACGGTGATATGGTGATAGGAACCATACAGGGCGGGACGCATAAGATTCGCCATCGATGCATCAAGGCCGACATAGTCCTTGTACTTTTTCGTTACATGCAGGACTTTGCTGACAAGGTACCCATACGGACCGGTGATCACCCGTCCACACTCGAAGACAATCTGAAGTGGATCCAGGCCTGCCGGAACAATCATGCTCTCATAGAGCTCATGCATATCATTGCTGACCTTCGCAAGGTCCATCGCCTCCTGGTCGGGACGGTAGGGTATGCCGATGCCGCCTCCCATGTCGATGAACTCAATGCGTACGCCTGCCTCTTTGTGGATGCGGATGGCAAGGTCGAAGAGCATGCGGGCGGTCTCAACGATGTACGATCCATCCAATTCGTTGGATGCAACCATGGTATGAAGACCAAAGTGCTTGACTCCCTTCTCTTTCATGATCCTGTAGCAATCGATGATCTGGGCCGTGGTCACCCCGTACTTAGCCTCCACCGGGTTGCCGATGATGGCATTGCCGGTACGGTCAGGACCGGGATTATACCTGAAACAGATGGTATCGGGAGTCGTCCCAACCGCCTGCTGGAGCGCTTCCATGTGGGTAATATCATCCAGGTTGATGATGGCCCCGAGGTCATAGGCCGCCTTGAATTCCTCAGGCGGGGTGTCATTGCTGGTAAACATGATTTTTTTGCCGGTGATGCCGCAAGCCTTGGCAAGCAGCAGTTCAGGCAGGGAGGAGCAGTCTGCTCCGAACCCCTCTTGGGCCAGGAGCTTGAGAATGGTTGGGTTGGGACAAGCTTTTATCGCATAGTAATTGCAAAAACCAGGTGCCCAAGCAAAGAGTCTCTTGAAACTCCGAGCATGCTCGATCATCGCTTTTTCATCGTACAAGTAGAACGGCGTCGGCAATTGGGAAGCCAGCTCGAGCATCTGTCCATGACCTATCGGTAGCTTTTTCTCACTCATATCTTCAAATTCTCCTCAATCATCTGCATAGCCTGGACAACCTGTTCGCGATGGCCGTACGACGAAACCCTCACAAAATTCCTGCCGGCCGGGCCGAATCCACTTCCCGGGGTCACCACCACATGGCAGGTATCGAGCAACAGGTCGAAGAAATCCCAACTCTCCATACCATTGGGAGTCTTCGCCCAGATATACGGACTGTTGATCCCACCATAGACCGTCAAGCCAACTTTGGTAAGCCCTTCACGGATGATCCTGGCATTTTCCAAGTAATATGCGACCAAGGCCCTGCTTTGCTCGTATCCCTCTCCGGCCAACGCAGCATATCCACCCTTCTGGGCAATGTTGCTTGCACCGTTGAAGAACGTGCATTGCCGGCGGTTCCACATCGAATTGAGCACGGTTGGAGGAGCATCCTCACAGACCAGTGCCTTGGGTACGATGGTCCAACCAAGCCGGACACCGGTAAAACCGGAAAACTTGGAGAAACTGTTTATCTCGATGGCGCACTCCTTGGCCCCTTCCACTTCATAGATGGAGCGGGGATACCCGGCTTCGGTGATGTACTCGCTGTAGGCGCTGTCGAATATGATGACACTCTTGTGCGCTCGTGCGTAATCGACAAAGACCTTCAGCTGGTCATAGGATGCAACCGAGCCTGTGGGATTGTTCGGACTGCACAGGTAGATCAAGTCCACCTTCTGTTTCGGAGGCTCGGGAATGAACCCATTCTCCTCCGTGCTTGCCAAATAGACAAAGCCGTCGTAGCAACCCTTCTCCTTATTGAAAAGCCCGGTACGCCCTCCGACTACATTGCTATCCACATACACTGGATAGGCAGGGTCTTGAATGGCAACGATATTGTTTTCACCAAACAGGTCCTGAATGTTGGCAGCATCACTCTTGGCCCCGTCACTGACAAAGAACTCGGTGCTTTCCAACTCTACTCCGTAGCGCCGGTAGTAGGCGACCAAGGCCTCGCGCAGGTAGGCATCTCCCTGCTCATCACCGTATCCGGTATAGGTGCTGCGATCTGAAAGAGCGTCAATCTTCTCCTTCATTGCATTGCAGACTGCCCTGGGAAGAGCTTCGGTGGTATTGCCGATGCCCAAGCGAAGGACAGGCACTCCTGGATGGGTCTTCTGCCAGGCACTTGTTCTGCGGGCGATTTCCGGAAAGAGGTACCCGCTTGCAAGTTTTTGATAATTCGTATTGATCGTAGCCATCACTATCTCCTTGCTATCGCCCCAAGCTCATCCAATGCATCAAGTTCTGCATAGAGGCGGACCCTGTTCTCTTCATTCTCAAAACTGCACAGAGGGAGCCTGAACGACTCTTCGCACCAGCCGTACCGCGCCATGGCCGTCTTGATCGGGATGGGATTGGTTTCCAAGAAACAGGCCTTGAAGAAACCAGCAAGCTTCGCCTCCATCTCCCGCGCTGCAGCAAACTTGCCTCCCAGGGCAAGGTGAATCATTTTTGAGATATAGGCTGGGCAGATGTTCGATGCGACACTGATGACACCGTCACCACCGCTCTCGATCAAGGCCAGGGAGAGATTGTCATCACCACTGAGTACATGGAACTTGCCATGGGTGGCATCGATGACCGCGCGCATCTGTTCAAGGCTGCCGCTGGCTTCCTTGACTCCCACAATGTTCGAGCAGGCATCGCTGAGAGCCTTTACCGTTTCGGTTTCAATATTCACACCCGTTCTTCCCTTGATATTGTAGAGAATGCAGGGAATATCGACGCTCTCGGCAATTGCTTTGAAGTGGAGATACAAACCCTTCTGGGTAGGCTTGTTATAGTAGGGATTGACCAGCAGCACAGCATCAGCTCCCACCTGCTGGGCATGCCGGGAGAGCCTGATAGCCTCGCTGGTGGCATTGGAGCCGGTGCCTGCAATGACAGGAACCCGGCCGTTGGCAAATTTGACGGTCAGGGCGATGGTGCGGTCATGCTCGTCGTGACTGAGGGTCGGGCTCTCCCCGGTAGTGCCGCAGGGCACCAACCCGTCGATGCCGCTTTGAATCTGCATCTCGATGATCTGCTCAAGGCGCTCTTCATCCAGATTGTCCTTCTTGGTGAACGGGGTGATCAACGCAGTATGAACCCCCTTGAAACTCAATTCTTTCATACATTCTTCTCCACTGATAGATATACGTCCTCAAGCATGTCATCGAGATTGAAGAATCCCCTGCGGCCGTCGGCTATCCAAGCCGCAGCCTGTACAGCCCCTACGGCAAAACCTTGCCGTGAACGGGCTCGATGGGTCAACTCGATGGTGTCCTCTGGACTATCAAAATACACGGTATGGGTGCCGGGAACCCAGCCTCCTCGAACGGATGCAAGGTGGATGGCATCAGGAGAACGCTTTTGATGCAAGGTTTCCTTGACAACCTGTGTCTTTTCACTGAAGGATTCCAGAACGCTTTGGGCAAGCATCTCGGCGGTACCCGATGGACTATCCGCCTTCTGGGCATGGTGCAGCTCGGTCAGGAAGGGATCATATAAACCGCTCTTGGCAAACAAGGAGGCAGCATGCTTGACCACCTGCAGAAACAAGGCGACTCCAAGCGAGTAATTACCGCTGTAGATGATGGCTCGTTCACATCCCTCAGTGGCTTCCTTGAGCTCGGGCAGGCGATTGTACCACCCCGTTGTTCCGATAACAGCAGGAATACCCAACCTGGCGTATAAGACAATATGGTCGCATACTGCATCAGGATGAGTGAAGTCGATGGCAACATCACAGCCGTCTAGAGTCCGCGCATCAACAGTACGGGCTGTCACCTCTGAATCTTGAGCAAGCGGATCGATTACCGCAGCGATATGATGACCTTTGGCAAGGGATTCATTTCGGATGAGTTTCCCCATTTTTCCATATCCGACAATGGCTATGCGCATGTACTCCTCCTGTATTGCGAGAAGAGTAGCAGAAAGCGACAATTGTGTCTATAGTTTAACAGAATGTTTTTATAATAACAAATATATCAAATTACTTACGCTTTTTCTCGCGATCTCGCTTCTTTCGATCCTCATTTGCTTTCAGGAAATCTGCAAAACTGCCGCCTCCGGAAGGAGTTTGATCAACCAGATGCTGGGATTGGGCCACAGGTCTCCATCCTCCTTTGTTCTCGCTTGTCCGCTCGCTGCGCTCTGAACGGTAGGCGAGCTTGCTGGGTCTGACCACCTCGATCACTGTCTCCCAGGTGTAGGTGGCAGATGCATCGTCCGGCAGGGAAAACGCTTGGATCTGCGGTTTCTTTTTCAGTACGACTCGTTTTTTTGTTGCATCAGCCTCAACGGGCGCCACCTTTACCACCACGTTCTTCTTTGGTTCAGCCGGCTTTTGTTCCTGTGGCTTGGGCACTCGCTTCTTGACTTCCATCTCCTCATAACTGCAGGAGAGTTTCTGGCAAAGGAAGTGGTTCTGACCAATCTCATCGACGACCTTCATCATCGGCGTCTTGCAGTACGGACACGTCTTTGCATCGGGAAAATGGGGAGAGAACACCTCGCTGCTGGAAACCACCTGGGCAACCAATGCCGAAGCATTGCGTTTGATGTCGTCGATGAAACGATCCCCGTCCTCCTTCCCTTCTGCTATATTGCCCAGTCGTTCCTCCCAGCGTCCAGTCAACTCGGGTGAACGAAGTTCTTCAGGGGCCAGTCGAACCAGCTCTCTTCCCTTGGGGGTTGGCACCAGTTCCTTGCCCACCCGCTCGATATAGTGATTCTGAATGAGTTTCTCAATGATGTCGGCACGGGTTGCCGGGGTCCCAAGGCCGTTGGACAGCCGTTTTTTCAAGGATGCGTCATCCACGAATCGTCCGGCATGCTCCATGGCAGACAGGAGAGTCGCTTCGGTATACCGGGAGGGGGCGGTGGTGGCTAGCTTCCTGAGTTTGACGGAGTTGATGGTCACCTCATCGCCCTCCTTCCAGCCCAACAAAGCAGGGCTTGCATCATCCTCGTCTCCCGTCGAAACCTGGGCGCTTCGCTTGCCGATCAGGGTTGCCGCATTTCTCCACCCCTGCTCGACACCAATGGTCAGCCTGGTCTTGAAACGGCACCCTTCAACTTCGGCTGTCAAGGTGGTGGTCCGATAGACGTAATCGGGGCTGAGCACTTCCAAGAAGCGCAGGACGATCAACTCCCACAAGGCTTTTTCCTGGGCATTGAGCCGGCCAAGATCCACCCGCTGCTCGGTCGGGATGATGGCATGGTGATCGGTTACCTGCAGATCCTGCACAAAGCGATTTTCGTCGACACGGAACCCCTCTTTGACAAAGCGGGCGCAGAGGGGACTGAAGGGGGTGTCCTGCAGGCTGCGCAGCCTGTCAGGCAGGGTTGCGACGATATCGGTGGTGATGTAGCGGCTGTCGGTTCTCGGGTAGGTGACGATCTTGTGCTGCTCATAGAGGGCCTGCAACACATCCAAGGTCTGTTTGGCACTGAAATCGAGCAGGTTGTTTGCATCCCGCTGCAACTCGGTGAGGTCATAGGCGAGCGGAGGTTGCTCGCTTTTCTCCACAGTCTCCAGGCTCACCACCCTGCCCGACTTGCCGACGAGCGAGGTTTCCAGCTGTTTTGCCGTTGCCTCATCGGTGATTCTGATCGAGTCCTCGGTTGGGTAATAGGAAGCGCTGAACTGGGTGAAATCTGCTTTCAGGGTCCAGTAGAATCGTCCGCTGAAGGCCTCTATCTCATCCTCCCTCCGGGTCATGAGGGCCAAAGTCGGAGTCTGCACCCGGCCTGCCGATAGTTTGGCATCGTAATGACAGGTAAGAGCCCTGGTTACATTCATCCCGACATACCAATCGGCGGCAGCCCTGCTTTCCGCCGCCTTGTAGAGATTGTCGTACAAGCTTGCATCCTTGAGGTTCGCAAACCCTTCCTTGATGGCTTTTTCAGTCTGGCTGCTGATCCACAGCCTATGGGCGGGGCCTTGGTAACCGGAGAGCTTCAGAATCCAGCGGGCAACCAGCTCCCCTTCCCGGCCGGCATCGGTGGCGATGACAATGCTTTCAATATCCGCTCTTTCGATCAAGCTCTTGACCACTGCAAACTGGTCCTTGCTCTGCTCGATGACCTCCTGTTGCAAAACAGGCGGCAACATGGGAAGATCACGCAAGGACCATCGCTTGTAACGCTCGCTGTAAGCTGCAGGCTGGGCCAATTCCACCAGATGTCCCAATGCCCAGGTGACAATGTAGTGTTCTCCTTCAATGAAACCGGTTTCCCGCCTATAGCAGTTTAGAACACGCGCCAACTCTCTTCCAACACTCGGCTTCTCAGCAAGTACAAGCTTTTTCAATGCTCACTCCTCCACTCTGCTTGACTATATAACCAAGATTGAGGAAGTGGCAAGGGAGAAAAAAACAGATATTATTGTCAGAAACAATTGTTGTTATTGACAAGTATTTGACAAAACTCAGCCTTTCCAGTATGGTACTCCGTACACCTTGGGAGGATATATATGGCTTTTTCTCTTGCATCACTGTTTGGACTGAAAGCACCCGACACCACACCCAAAACACTGGCCATTCTCAAGCATCGCTGCCCGCAGAATCACCGCTGTCCTGCTGTAGCTGCCTGTCCGGCAGGGGCCTTGAGCCAGAAAGGGCAGAAAGCACCGACTGTCGACCGAAGTCGATGCATCAACTGCGGAAAATGCACCCGCTACTGCTTTCCAAAGGCATTGGTGATGGAGAAGGTATGAGAAACAAGGGCTTGTTACCCAACCTGTATATCATCACACTTGCCTACTTTGCACTTGGCTTTGTCTCCATACTCTTTGCCAATCTCGCCATCCTGTGCATGGCCCTTCCTTTCATCCTGCTTGCAAAAGCAAAAAAGAAAGTATGGTGCCAGACCTATTGCCCTCGTGCAAGTCTGCTCAATGCAGCAGGCAAGAAAAAGCACTGGAGAAAAAATCCTGCCTTGATCACAAGTGGAAAACTCAGGCGCATCATGCTCTGGTACTTTGGACTGAACCTGCTCTTCATCACCGGTTCAACCGTCCAAGTGGCGCTGGGAAACATGGAAGCGATGCCATTCATCAGGCTTTTCATCGTCATCGAGCTCTTCAGCCTGCCACAACTCATCACAGTCCAAGCCCCGCTCTTCCTTCTGCACCTCTCCTATCGCTTTTATGGCATGATGGCCTCGACAACCATCCTTGCCCTCATTCTTTCACGGATCTACAGGCCAAGAATCTGGTGTGCCGCCTGTCCGATAGGGACACTCAGCGATGCTCTTCTGAAAGCACGGAAACTCTAGGGGAATAGGATTCCCTGTGATTGGCACGATTTCAGGAACCAACCCATTGATTCCGACCTTGTTGCTTTGCAGTATAGAGATGTGAGTCAATTTTGAAAGAATGTGCCTTGGTGTGCGAAATTTGCAGATGGCACTGAAGATGTCGACAAGGACAACGGCTGGTGCCCTCTTACTCTCCTTCCCGTCAACCAAGAAAAACGCACCCCTTTCGGAGTGCGCCCCTCAAAGAACCGGGTACTTGAAAGGTTCGCAGACCTAACCACTTCGCCGGTGTACATAAGGAATCGGTTACTTTCAGGTTCACAGACCTGTCACTTCACCAATCAAGAGAAGTATCGGCCAGTCATGCAACAATGTCAATATGTCGGACAAACAGAGGTACGAGTTGTCGGACAAACAGAGGTACGAGTTGCAGGAAATCAATCTCCTTGGCTCCCTAAAAAGAGGAGAAAACCCATCAGTTGGCACTATTGTACTGGATGCCTCGGTACATCACCATGCATTTCAATTCTGTGTGCAAATAATAAGGCCCTCCACCAGAGAGGACCCTAGGCTACTCGGAAGGCGTACCAGCCTCCGTACTTCGCCGCTAGGAATATGGTAATCCTAATCCACCAAACGGCAAAGATGAATTCAAGTAGTGTACAATCCTATTGCAGTAAAGAAATTCGTGAGATACTAACAAATTAAAGGTTATAGAAAAGATTTCTTTTTGCTGTTCAAAAAAGTTTTGCCCAAAGTTTCTATTCATTCATTTAATTGTACTCATAGTACAGATATTTCAAATTCCTTGACTCGCTTGCAAAGGCGGTATATAGTCAAAAGCAATGAAAACTAAGTAAGGAGTCAATATCATGGCTTACAAGATCACTGATGCTTGCGTGGCTTGCGGAACCTGCTTGCCCGAATGCCCGACCGGTGCTATCTCTGAAGGCGATATCTATGTAATCGACGCTGATGCATGCATCGATTGCGGCACATGTGCCGATGTCTGCCCCACAGCTGCTATCATCCAGGATTAAGCCAACCAGTTTGGTTGTGAGACAGCGGATCCTGCTGTCTCTTTTTTTTTAAAAAACAGGAGAGTGCATGCAAAGTGATGCGAACACAATCGGCGCTTCGGTGATGTTCATCGGACTATTGCTCGGTTTTTTTCTCTGCTTCTATGGCTATGTTGCAAAACGGCTTTTGGTAAGCATCCGAAGTGTTTTTGCAGGCAGCCTTGTTTTCCTTGCCCTTGCTCTGCTTGTATTCCAACAACAGTCACTGCTGACAAGCCTTGCATCAAATACTGTCCCCTCTGAGCTGTGGAACGTCATGTTCACAGACTTGGATTATCAGGGAGTATTGATCAACCTGCTCTCGTTCTGCATCGGGGGTTTGCTCCTTTTTTACCTGTCCAGAAGAAAGTCGTTTGCTGCCCACCTGATCGTAGCCTCCTTTACCGGCTTGAGCATGGGTTTGGTGATTTTTTTGCTCATCCGCCGCTTTTTGCCCTTGCAGGCCAGTTTCATCATGTTTCTGGTGTTGCAGGTCATCATTCTCGCCTACTGCCTCATCCGGTTCGACTCCTATATAGCCCTGGAAAGCGCCATTGCAGGCTCCTTGCTGGTTTCCTACCTGCTTTCCCTCTTCTGGTATCTGGATTTCTGGCTCTTCTTCAGCTTGTGGGCGATCCTCGCATTCTTGGGAATCCTCAACCAATTGCACAGGCTTGGACGACCAAAACCGGAGAAGGAGCAACAGAATGGATAACCTGTTTATGACCGAGCTTTCCGTCTCCGAGCTGACCAGCCTGATCAAGCAAACCCTTGAGCAGGGATTTTACGGCCTGAAAGTCACCGGAGAAATCTCCAACTTCCGCCCCTCCTCGACCGGGCATTGGTTCTTTACCCTCAAGGATGCGTCATGTTCAATCAGTGCCGTCATGTTCAAAGGCTCCACCTGGAAGGTCGACTTCACCCCCCAGGAGGGTGACAAGGTTACGGTAACCGGAGGATTGGATGTCTATGGAGCACGGGGAACCTACCAGCTTAAGTGCGATACCATGGAGAAATCTGGATTTGGTCAGATTCTGGCCATGCTGGAGATGCGCAAGCGCCACTATGCGTCCTTGGGCTATTTCGATGAGAAAACCAAGAAAGCAATTCCCAAGCTCCCCCTTCGGGTCGGTGTGGTGACCAGCCCCACCGGGGCCGCACTGCAGGATATCCTCAATATTCTGGAAAGAAGAGCCCCCTCACTTGATGTGCTGGTCCTCCCCGCAACCGTTCAAGGAGAGGGTGCGGCATCCTCGATCGCCAATCGCATCCAACAAGCCAACAATCTTCTGCTCTGCGATGTCCTGATCGTCGGTCGTGGAGGCGGTTCGATCGAAGATCTGCTGCCCTTCAGCGAGGAGAGCGTAATCGAGGCTATCCATGCTTCAGAAATTCCGGTAGTCAGTGCAGTCGGCCATGAGATAGACTGGGCTCTCTCTGACTTTGTCGCAGACTTGCGCGCTCCTACCCCGTCCGCTGCAGCGGAATTGGTCAGCCAAGGATATCTGGATTACCGAAATCAGGTGGCAAATTTGCATGTGCAGCTGCAAAGGAGCATAGAAAACCGGCTGTTGCTTGCTGAGAGCAAGGTCAGACGTTTCGACACCAAGGCGATGGGGATGAGAATCAACAGCATCATCAGCGCCAAGGAGTATTTGCTCGCAAATGCAGGCAATAGCTTGGTCATTGCCCAAAAACAACTGCTGAAAAGCTATGCAGGACGGCTGGAACTTGCCATCAGAGAGTTGCAAGCCCTCAGTCCCCTTGCTATACTTGCCCGAGGCTATGCGGTCGTACATAACCAGGAAGGAAAGCTTGTTGCATCAAGAATGCAAGCAGAACCTGGCTCTCTGCTTACGCTGACATTCACCGATGGGAGCCGAAAGGCACTGGTAAAGGAGTAACAATGAGTTTTGAAACAGATATTTCCAGAATTGAGGAGATCACTCAAAAACTCAACGCCTCTGATACATCCCTTGAAGAGAGCATCGCTCTGTTCGAGGAGGGAATGCGTCTGGCAAAAGCTTTGGAAAAAACACTGGCCGAGGCGAAGCGCAGCGTAGAGATTGTATTGGGTGATGACCCCCGGGAAGCTGAAATAACCCCCCTGCAATAAAGGCACCAGCAATGACAGACAACCAGAAGAAGATCATCTTCCTCATCCAATGTGAGGATCGAAAGGGCATACTCAGCGCCACCTCAACGTGGTTTTTCCAGCGCAACTACAATATCGTACACTGCCAGCAGCACACCGACAGCATCGAGGGTCGCTACTTCATGCGCATTGAACTGGACATGCAGGATCTCAAGACCACCCGAAAGGAGCTTGAAGAGGACTTCGAACGGTTTGCCAAGGAGTACAACCTGACGTGGGAATGCCACTACAGCGACTATAACGCCCGGGTTGCCATCATGGTCAGCAAGACCAGCCACTGCCTGTACGACCTGATCGCCCGCAAGAATGAAGGCGACCTGAAGTGCGATATCTCCTTGATCATCAGCAATCATCCTGACTTGGAAATAATCGCCAACCAATTCCGAATTCCTTTCTACTATCTGCCGGTCACTTCCGAAACGAAGGCCGAGCAGGAGGCCAAGGTAATGACATTGCTTAAGCGCTTTGACATCGACTTGGTTGTCCTGGCTAGGTATATGCAAATCCTCAGTCCGAATTTCACCAGCCAGTGGCACGCAAAGATCATCAACATCCATCATGGATTCCTTCCTGCCTTCCAGGGCGCGAATCCGTATCGGCAGGCGTATGAACGCGGAGTAAAGATGATCGGGGCGACAGCCCACTATGCAAGCGAGGATCTCGACCAGGGGCCGATCATCGACCAAGATGTCGTGCGGGTGAACCACGAACTCAGCCCCAACGGTCTGAGGGACGTGGGAAAAGACGTCGAGCGCAGGGTTCTGGCCAAGGCGGTGCAGGCTCATCTTGAAAGCAGGATCATCCTGTTCAAGAACCGCACCATCGTATTCGATGTGGAACGATAGCGGAAGGGGGCCGATACCCCCTTCCATCCTCTTCTTTCAGTCGGGAATCATCTCATCCTGCAGGGCGTCGTAGCCTTCCTCGCCGGTGCGGACCTTCACCACATTATCCACCGTATACACAAAGATTTTCCCATCGCCGATATGCCCGGTATAGAGTGCCTTCTTTGCAGCCTCGATGACAGAACGTACCGGCACCTTGCTGACAACCGTCTCAAGCTGCATCTTCGGCAGCAACGTCGGAGAGACGGGCACACCGCGGTAGTACTCTTTCTGCCCTTTTTGCATGCCGCAGCCCATAACCTGGGTCACCGTCATGCCCATGACTCCTATTGCGTTCAAGGCTTCCTTCAATTCATTGAACTTGCTCTGCCTGCTGACGATGACCACCTTGGTAAGGGGAGCTTCGCGGCTGGGTTTTTGCACCGGTGGAACCTCGGTGACCGGGATTGCTTGTTCCTCGGTGACCTTGCCACCAAGCACCGATGGGACGGCCGGCATGAAGTCTGCATAGCTTGAACAGAGCCCGTGCTCCTTCAGGTCAAGCCCGGCTATCTCCTCAGCATGAGAGACTCGTAAACCGACTGTCTTGTGAAGAAGCTTGAATAAAAAGACCATGGTAAGCGAGACCCACAGCATGACAGCTCCTACACCCATCATTTGAATGCCCAACAAGGTAAAACCTCCGCCGTATGCCAGTCCACCATCGACTGCAAACACTCCCACCAGGATGGTTCCCAAGGCCCCGCAGACTCCATGCACGGAAATGGCGCCGACCGGGTCGTCGATGTGGGCAACCTTCTCAAAGAATTCGACGGCAAAGACTATGACTATGCCGCTTATGATGCCGATGGCTGCAGATCCGAAGGGGGAGACTGCATCGCACCCGGCGGTAATCGCCACCAGACCGGCGAGTGCTCCGTTGAGTGTCATGGAGACATCGGGCTTCTTATACCGTATCCACGTCAGTATCATGGTTGCCGTTGCCGCCATTGCGGCAGATAAGTTGGTGTTGAAGAAAATCGAGGAGGCTGCAACTTGGTTCTCATCGCTTGCTAGGCCGAGCGTTGAGCCTCCATTGAATCCAAACCAGCAGAACCAAAGGATGAATACGCCAAGTGCTCCGAGAGTCAGACTATGACCGGGTATCGCCTGCGGCTGTTTCTCACTGTCATACTTGCCTATTCTCGGACCGATGATCTTCGCTCCCCAGAATGCTGCGACCCCTCCGACCATATGAACCGCTGTAGAACCGGCGAAATCGTGAAACCCCATGTTTGCGAGCCAACCGCCACCCCAGATCCAGTGGCCGCTGACCGGGTAGATCAAGGCGCTGATGACAACAGAATAGATGCAGTAGGAGATGAACTTGGTCCGTTCGGCCATCGCACCGCTGACAATGGTTGCAGCTGTCGCACAGAATACCGTCTGAAACATGATGAAGGCATAGGAGGGAACGGCAGAGCCGTAGTCACGGAGAATGAAAAAATCGGGTACCCCTATGAACGGGAGTGCCGCACCACCGCCGGCAAGCCCGAACATGAGACCGAAGCCGAGTATCCAGAATGCAACACTGCCGAGGCAGAAATCCATCAGGTTTTTCATAATGATGTTTCCGGCATTCTTTGCCCGGGTGAAACCGGTCTCCACCATTGCAAACCCGGCCTGCATGAAAAACACCAACACTGTCACCAACAAGACCCAGAGCGTGTCCACTGATACGTACATACGTTCCCCCTACAAACAAAAGTGGTGTGCAGTGAAACTCACCGCACACCTTTGTACGAAGCCCAACGGGCTTGAAAAGACTGAGGGCGATGCGGATTGCTCCACATCGCCCTTGACGTTTGCCTTGTTGTACCAGAGCCATGCGCTCTGTGTCAATCAGGTTTAGAGAGAAAAATTCAAACAGGTAAGACTTGGATGGACAAAAACTCCATCCTTGCGGACCAAAACCCCATCAAAATACATCTCCCCTCCACCATATTCCGGTCGCTGGATCTGCACCAAATCCCAGTGCACTGCACTGCGGTTGGTGTTGTCGCAATCCTCATAGGCATTGCCGGGTGTAAAATGAATCGATCCAAAAATCTTTTCATCGAACAGTGTGTTGTCCATCGGCTTGATGATGCCGGGATTGCATCCCAAAGCAAATTCACCGATGTAGCGGGCCCCCTCATCAATGTCGAGAACGGCATTCAGCAGTGCATCGTCATCGGCATGTGCTTCAATGATTCTGCCGTCCTTGAAGGTAAAGCTTACGTCCTTGAAACAATGGCCGTGGTAGGTGCTCTCGGTGTTGTAGGTGATGGTTCCGTTGACCGAATCCCTGACCGGGCAGGAGTAAATCTCCCCATCGGGAATGTTCATTCTTCCTGCACAGGGAATCCAGGGCATGTTCTTGATCGAAAAAGAGAGGTCGGTGTTCCTTGCCTTGATATGAACCTGGTCGACCGTATCCAGAAAGGTTTTGGCTTGTGCCATCGCTTCAGCCATCGCAGAGTAATCGACTTGGGTGCAGACGGTATAGAAAAACTCCTCGAACTCAACCGTACCCATTCCCGCCTGCATCGCCATGACCTCGGTGGGATAGCGAAGCACCACCCACTTGGTATGCGGAAGGCGGGTCTTCATGTGCACCGGGGTATTGTAGTAGGTGCTTGCCAAATTTGCCTTTTCGCCGATGGTTGCAAGCTCGCGCACGTTCGCGATGCCCCGAATGCCGATGAAGGCATCCATCTGCTTCATGCGGTAGGTGTCTACGTCGGCCCACTTTGTAAGCGACTCTACGGTGGCATATTCACACATCGCCCGCTCAAGACGTTGGTTCCATAGGTTTACCACCGGATACCCGCCGGCCTCATACACTGCTTTGATCAAGGCTTCCGTCATGGTGGTGGGAATATCCACTGCGTTGATGAGGCACGATTCACCTCTCTGCAGCTGTACCGAATATGTGACGAGAAGTTCTGCCAACTTCTGTTCTCTTGGATCTGCCATGTTTGCTCCTCTTATGTATCTATTCGTATTTCCATGGGTTGCGAAGTTATCGGATGGGGAAACTCAACCGCCACAGAGCGCAGGGCAAGGCTGTGCTGCTCCATCCCGTGGTACACCCCGTCTCCGTCGATCGGATGGCCGCTCCACGCCATATGAACCCTGACCTGATGACGAAACCCGGAGGTCAGCCGGCAGGTGAAGGTTGAGGCCTCACCCTCTTGTCCTGTATACCAGATCTTGGTCAGGTAAAAAGTTCCTGTAGATTTCTCCAGCAGGTGCTTGGGACTGTCCGGGAGCACCGGCCGAACCTGCCTGCGGTTGTCGCCGTAATGGCGGAACAGGCTTCCCACCGTCACCTCCCGTCCACCGCACGCAACCGGATCCTCATAAGGAAATGGGGGAAAACCGGCAAGCAATTCGTCCATTCGCTGTGAACTGCGGCACCGGTACTCTTTTACAAAGAGTTCGGCCTTGCTGATCGCCTGCAGTGCTGTATACGCTTCCTTGGTTCTGGCGATTACCACCAAGCCGCTTGTTGGGGTGTCGAGGCGATGAAGCACCCCGCCCTCCCAGGCATTCTTGCCCTCCACCGAGAGCACCTCAGGAAATGACTGGGCAACCAAGCCCAACAGGGTTGGTTTATCAGATGGATCATTCTTGAGGGGGACCGTAGGCAACAGCTCAGGTTTATCCACGACCAGAAGAAAAGGGTCTTCATACACAAGAGCCAGCGATGGAACAGTATTCATACGCATTCAATATAGCAAAGAAATCATGTTTTGGCAGTAGGAAAACATGAAACTGACAGCCAACCTTTCTTTGCACGCATGCAAAGCTGTTGTATACTCAACCTATGCAAGAGATACCCATCAATACCATCACCTCGCCGAATGTGATCCTTGAATTGATCTATCGACTGAAGGTGAAGGATGTCATGACCACCGATCTTGTTACCGCCGGCAAGGAAACCACGCTCAGGCAGATTCAACACATCATGCGCGAAAAACAGGTGACAGGTCTTCCCATTGTGGTCGGCAAACGATTGATAGGGATTGTAAGCATGGATGACATCATCCAAGCACTCGATAAAGGATATATAGAGGAAAAGGCACAGGACCACATGACGCGTAACCTCATCGTCCTCGAGGATGATATGCCGATTTCGTTTGCAATAAGCTACTTCGACCGCTTCAGCTACCATCGGTTCCCGGTGCTCAACAAGCACAAGGAATTGGTTGGGATGATAACCAGCCGTGATATCACCAGCACGTTGCTGGTGGAAATCAACCGGGAGATCGAGGAGCTGGAGAAACGCACCCGCACCACAAGCCTCAGCGAGGAGATGAGCGGGGAAATCCACACCTACACCATAATGAAGAATGATTTCGAGAATGCAGGATATGCCAGCACGGAGATAAAGAAACGACTCAAGAGTGCAGGGATTGCACCCCATATCATCCGCAGGGCCGCCATTGCGAGTTACGAGTTGGAGATGAACCTGGTGGTTCATTCAGACGGAGGGGAGTTGATCGCCGAGTACTCGCCGCAGACGATGCAGATTACTGCAAGAGACAGCGGACCGGGCATCAGCGATGTGGAGGCGGCAATGACTCCAGGTTGGTCGACTGCCAGTGAGTGGATCCGTTCCCTTGGATTCGGAGCCGGCATGGGACTGCCCAACGTCAGGTCGGTGGCTGATGACTTTACCATCGAGAGCAACAGAAACGGGACTACCGTGGTATGCACGATAGAGTTGCATCCGAAACAAGAGGAGACATAGGATGATTGTTCAGGATTTGGCACAATTGGAAGGATTCACCACCCAATACATGGGAAACGGCTCACAGCAGATACAGGACGCCTACACCGGCGACCTGCTCAGTGATGTGATGGGAAACGCCCCTGCAGAGAGTGTCCTGATTACGATCCAAGCTCACAAGAACACCGTCGCCGTTGCTTCTCTTGCGGGCATCCGAGCTTTGGTGATCTGCAACAATCGCAGCATTCCTTCCGATATGCTGCAAGCCGCCAAAGATGAGGGAATTGCGATTTTCACCACTGCTGCAACGCAGTTCGAGGCAAGCTGTCGCATTGCAGCAGCCTTGGGAAGGATCAATGCAGGCAAAGATTGACCTCCATAATCACAGCTGCCTCTCACCCTGCGCAAACGATGACTTCACCCCTGCCCTGCTGGCCGTCGAAGCAATGGAACAGGGCATTCAGATCCTTGCCCTGACCGACCATAACAGCGCCCGCAACCTCGTTGCCTTTGATGAGGCCTGCCGGTTGTGCGGCATCCTGCCGTTATTCGGTCTGGAAGTCTCCACCGTCGAGGATGTACATGTTCTTACGCTCTTCTCCCATCTCAAGGATGCCCTTGAGTTCGGTTCGTTCATTGAGTTTCTACTCCCTGACAAGAAGAACCGAACCGACCTGTTCGGCAATCAGCTTGTGGTCGATATCGAGGGCGAAGTGATTGGGACGGTGGACAAGCTCTTGGTCGGTTCCACCTCCCTCGCTTTCAGCGATGTGGTGGAGGAGGCGCTCAGCAGGGATGCCCTGGTGATCCCGGCCCATATCGACCGCTTTGCCAACAGTGTGCTTGCCAACCTAGGGTTTCTTCCCGACCTACCCTATTCCGCCTTGGAGGCTATTCACCTTCCGGTTCAAGCCGATACACACAACCTGGCCGTTCTTACCGGCTCGGACGCCCATTGTCTTGAGCAGGTGGGAAGAAGAAGCTGTTATATCGATATGGAAGAGATCAGCTATGAGGCTTTGAAGAAGAGCCTGGCAAACCCTTCAGCCGTCAGCTATCGGCAATGAAAAAACAGGCTGCCTTCCGGCAGCCGATTCTATCTATTGGTGAGCGATCAGCGGTTGTTCGAACGACCGAAAATCCTCAAGAAAAAGAGAAAGAGGTTCAGGAAGTCGAGATACAGGGAAAGAGCGCCGATGATGCTCAGCTTGGTAAACGTCTCTTCGTCAATGCCCGATCCATACTGCTCATTCATCCGGATGATTTTCTGGGTGTCCCATGCGGTGAGCCCAAGGAAAATTCCGACGCCGATGAAGCTGATCAGGTACTCCAATCCGGATGAACGGAAAAACATGTTGATCAGCGAGGCGATAATCAAGCCCCACAATCCCATGACCAGATAGGAGCCGAACCTGTTCAAATCCCGTTTGGTGGTCATGGCATAGATGCTCATGCCGCCGAACATGAGGGCGGTGGTAAAGAACGTCTTGTAAATCACCACGCCGGCATAGACGGCGAATATGGTGCTGAGCATGATGCCGTTCAGGGCGGAGTATGCTAAGAACGCTCCGATTGCACTTGCCTGACTCATCCTGTCCAGTCGAGCTGAAAGGTAGAAAACAAGGGCGAACTGACCGACGACAATCAAGAGAAAGCCCATGGTATTGCCGACCAGAGCACGAAGCAGTGGGGGATTGCTGGCCACAAAGAAAGCGATCAAGGCGGTAAGACCCAATCCTGCGGTCATCCAAAGGTATACGTTCTTCAGTATGGTCCGCTCGCGTGCTGCGACATTCTGGAGTATTGATGTGTTTCGTTCTGACATAGTACTAGCCTCCTGTGCTATCATCTATAATGTCGCAATAAATTGAACAAACGTCAACGCTCCTGCATCCAACCACCCAAACGGACTGTCTCGGATATGAATTCTTCCAATCATTCCTTAAATGATTTATTCCTGCCTATGAGAAAGATGTGGTTTAATGGTTGGTAAGAACAGGGGAGAGGATCCCCGAAGGAGAAAAAAGAAGAGGAAG
>Ga0228535_1001282_pt1 | contig 41490 bp, 41 predicted proteins | sample SJ1metagenome_FD_168457 | JGI IMG/M metagenome (GOLD analysis project Ga0228535, IMG submission 168457) | Enriched culture of PCE-dechlorinating microbial communities from Ithaca, New York, USA - SJ1 | ecosystem: Engineered > Modeled > Simulated communities (microbial... > Unclassified | place... | reverse complement strand
TTTTCATATAGGGACGCCTCCTCAACTTTGAATTGTGCCTTACTTTTGCGGGTTTCAGCACAATTTCATTGTAGAGACTGGCGTCTCATTTTTCAAAGACCTTCCTTAAGCATTACAGGAATGCTCCCTTAATTTGTTTTTCCTTTGATGTAGTAGAATACATCCAAGAACATAAGAATAAAGATTAAATAATACAAAATGTCTGTTGTAAGACATGGCCAACAAATGATGCCCTTTATCTGTACCGTTGCAAGAAAGGAGGCAATTACGGCAAAAATACCTGAGATGGCGAGACTTACATACTTAAATATACGTATTTTTTGTGAAATTAGATAAATAACAGCTAGTATTAACGTCCCTACCAATGAGAAAACTGCGAGTGTAAGTTGATTAACTGGCAAACCAAAATTAGTAAGACCGCATGCTACACAGGTGGAACTCCGCTTAAGCCAAATAACAAAGGTAGAGAAAGCAATGGTAAAAGTTATTACAATGGCCAAAAGGTTTTTCAATGTAACACCTCCAGTCGCTTAACCTTTTGATAAAAAGTTAAAGGCACCTTGACTAATCCTATACAAAAACTATGCTTCCCGTTTATAATAAAAGTGTCTGATCTTTGCTAACAAAGGACAGACTCGCCCCTGGTAAATGGTCGCCAAACTACCTATACCAGGGGTAAGCTATTTTAATAGCTTGATTAATCATCACCCCTTTTAATTTTACAAATGTATTTTTATTGAAATTTAGCTATATTTTTACGAACAAGACTGCAATTCATTTGTCAACTACTGAGTAAATGTTGTTATTTAGGCGGGTGTCTTGGTTTTCTTGCGCTGAACTTCATGTTTATACCTCCCTTCAGTTAGGTTTGCCGCGTGGAAATTATATCACAATAAATACATATATTTTCATATGAGGAGCGAACTACCTAAAATCAGACATGAACGGTTGCGTTTGGAACATGAACGGCCGGGAATCTGACATGCATGGGTAATATGTGTCTTAATAGGCGATTTTATTAGTATTTTGGCGAAAACAGGAATGGTAAATGACGAGTAAATTCCAACCTGGCTTATCTGGCCTTCTGTTCCGGCGCTCTTTTAAAAATCCCCGCCAATTTAACCCGAATCGCCCTTTCCTTATTGATGATTCAGTTTTACATATCTGAAACCAAGGCCCTGCCCAACAGTTGTTTCCATATTTTTTGTCCATCTTTGGCCTGACCGGCATATATATTTAGCGTACGCTCTAATTCGTTGCGCCTGGTTTGGGCAAGGAGGATGGATATGGCCATATTTCGCGACTATGAAAGCGGGGGGCGGGACCGCAGCGCCGAGGACCGGCGGCGCCATCGCCAGCTGCTGGAGGAATCCATCAAGAAGAATATTGGCAGCATCATAGCTGAGGAGAGCATTATCGGCAAAAACCGGGATAAGATCATCAAGGTGCCGGTGAGGGGAATAAAGGAGTACCAGTTTATCTATGGGAATAACCAGCCCGGAGTGGTGAGCGGCAAGGGCAATGAAAAGAGGGGCGACCGCTTTCCCCGGCCGGGAGGCAATGGAGCCGGGCAAGGAAACGGGGCCGGAGACAGTGAAGGGGATGAATACTATGAGACCGAAATCACCCTGGAGGAACTGGTGCATTACCTGTTCGAGGAGCTGGAGCTGCCCTTCTGGGAGAGAAAGAAGTTTTCCTTTCTGGAGACTGAGCGCACCACCAAGCGCTGGGGCATTCAGCTAAAGGGGATACCGCCCCGCCTGAATAAAAAGAAGTCGATGATGGAACGGGTAAAACGCAGAAAATCAATGGAGCGGGCCTGGCGGGAAATGGAGCTGGAGGAGGAAATAGGCCGGTTTCCCTTTCGCGAGGAGGACCTGCGCTACCACCGGACCAAGGAGGAACTAAAGCCTGAGTCCAACGCGGTAGTGATATGCATCATGGACAATTCAGGCTCCATGTACCTGAATAAAAAGTACCTGGCCCGCAGCTTCTTTTTCCTGCTTTACCAGTTTGTCCGCTACCGCTACTCTACTGTTGACCTGGTTTTCATTAATCACAGCACCACCGCCAAAGAGGTCAATGAAGAAGAATTCTTTCACCGGGGGGAATCGGGGGGCACCATGATAAGCAGCGGTTATGAGAAGGCCCTGGAGATCATATGGCAGCGCTACAATCCGGAGTTCTGGAATATCTATGCCTTTCACTGCAGCGACGGGGACAACTGGCCGGATGATATCAGGAAGACGGTTTTTAGGGCCATAGAGCTGTGTCAGGTCTGCAACCTGTTCGGCTACGGGGAGATCATTTCCTCCTGGACCTCGCCCCGCTCAATGATCGAGGAGTTCCGCAAGGCCATCGATTTCCCCAACTTTGTGTCGGTGGCCTTTGGCAGCAAGGAAGAAGTCTGGCCGGCCTTTAAACGTTTGCTGAGCCTGGCGGAAAGGGAGTGACGTCATTGGCCGAATACTACCGTATTGAAGATCTGGAGCGGTACAACCGGCGGATCGAAGAACTGGTCCTGGAATTCGGATTGGACTGCTATCCCCAGGAGTTTGAATTGGTATCCTATGAAGACATGCTTTCCTATGAAGCCTATCTGGGGCTGCCAACCCGCTATCCGCATTGGAGTTTCGGCAAGGCCTATGAAAGAAAAAAGACCTTTTACCGCTATAATCTAACCGGACTGCCCTATGAGATGGTTATAAACAGCAACCCCTGCCTGGCCTACCTGATGAAAGAAAATTCTCTGCTCTTGCAGATTTTCACCATGGCGCATGTTTACGGCCATAATGACTTTTTCAAAAACAACCGCCATTTCAGCCAGGGGACCAGGGCGGATATGGCCATGGAAATGTTCAACACCCACGCCCGGCGCATACGGGAATACGCCGGCGATCCCAGCATTGGAAGCCAGCGGGTGGAAAAGACCCTGGACGCGGCTCACACCCTGCGTTTTCAGACCTACCGCATAGCCGGCGAGAAGCACTTAAGCCGGGAGCAAATCAAGCGCCGGATTATCGAAAAGAGCTTCAAGCCGCCCGGGGAGCATCCGTTGCTGGAGGAGGACCGGGTAAAGCCCGCCCTGCCAGATTTGGACGGCCCGGTGCTGGAGCCGGATGATGATATTTTGGGGTTTTTGAGCCGAGAGGGGCGCTTGAGTGATTGGCAGCGGGACATAGTGCAGATGGTGCGGGAAGAAAGCCTGTATTTTCTGCCCCAGGTGGAAACCAAGACCATGAATGAAGGGTGGGCCAGCTACTGGCATTACAAGCTCCTGCAGGCCCTGGATCTGCCTCCTGCCCTGCACTTGGAATACCTGGAGCGCCACAACCAGGTGGTTTCCATGCGGGAAGGGTTTTTAAATCCCTATTTCCTGGGATTTAAGATATTTACCCGGATTGCGGAAGAGAACGGTCCGGACGCTATCTTTGCAGTACGGGAACTGGAACGGGACGCCTCTTTCTTTATGTGCCATCTGGATAAGGAGCTCTGTGAAGATATGCATCTATTTCAATATTACCGTAGTGGACGCGAGTATGTGGTCAGTGAGGTGGCGGACGAGGAGGGCTGGAAAAAGATCCGACAGATTTTGACCCGACAGGCGGGCATTAACGGCATCCCCAACATACGGGTGCAGAGCGTCGCCAGGAACGGTGAAGTGCTGCATCTTGCGCATGAGTGGGACGGACGGGAGCTGCAGCTCGATTACGCCCTGCCCGCCCTGCGGCAAACGGCCTATCTATGGGGGGGCAAAGTGCTTCTTCATACCAGGATCCGCGGCAACAATCAGGTTTTGGAGAGTGAGGGCAACTTGGGGTAGACAGGGAACCGACCTGATTATCCGCTTTATATGGCTCGGGAACGGGCTTCGCCGATCAATTGCAGCATATAATCGCGGTCTTCGGGCCGGTGTACGTAATCCAGCGCGTCTACCGGTATTACCAGCACTTCTGTGCCCAGATCATAGTCACGGTAATTTGTCTCATAAAAACGGTTGAGATTGTCCCAATATCCCCGCTCCACTTCCACTTCGTCGGGACGTCCCCGGCGGTGAATCCTGCGAATGGCCTCGTCGGTGCCAACCTTGAGATAGATCAGAAGCTTGGGGGGGACAACGTGTTCCAACATGGCTTCCAGGAGGTTGTTGTAGACCGCGTACTCTTCAGGCTTTAAATATTCGTATTCGAGATACATCCGGGCGAAGATCCGGTCGGAATAAATGGAGCGGTCCATAACCGCATGGCCTGTTTTCATGGCGTGGTAATACTGCTTAAAGCGATTGGTAAGGAAATTGGTTTGCATGGGAAAAGCCCATTTTTGCCGGTCATTAAAGAATTTATGCAAAAGACGGTTTTCATCTTCAAACATTTCACTGAAGGGCTCCAGGCCGTACTCTTCACAAATAATCTTGACCAGACTGGATTTACCCACCCCGGTAACCCCATCGACTACAATTTCAACCCGCTTTAATTCCTGCACTGGGCGGACCCCTTTCCTTTTGCTCAATACTTATTTCGTTATTGAGCGGGCAATTCCTGCCTGCGAGGCGGTCGGGATCCGAGCCAGACCGGTTTGGGTCCGGAATGCCGTTTTGATCTCCAGGTAGGAATTGTATCGGTGTTCTAGAAACAGTATTATATAAGGGTGCCGTAGGCCTGTCTTTTATATGTAGGCCCTTAAAGGCACTTACGCGCAGCAGGGAGGCCCTGCAGGAAGGCCGGTGAATTGATGAGTATAGGCCTGGCAGTACTTGCCGGACTGCTTTTGCTTCTATATTCTATATATTTTTACCATATAATGAAGGGGCATCCGCAGGGGTTTGAACTTGAATTGATCAGGGCCCTGGCGGAATGGATGATAAACCGGGGGCCGGCCAGCCGCTGGCAGTTGTGGATGCTCTATTTGTGCTCGCTCATCCTGGAAGTATTTTATTTTTCATTGGTCTTTTATTTGCTGAACAATGCCGTAATAAAGATGTTCACCATTTTTCTGGTCAGTTTTGAAGTCCTGCATCTGGGCTTGGTGGGGGTCAATCTGTCCCGCTTTTTTGGGGGCAGCATACCGCTTAAAAACCTCTTAAACTGGCCTATGGAAAGATCCAGCGCGGTATTATTTTTTACCCATACCCTGCTGGTTGTAATCAATATTATCTATTTACACTAAACCTTTTCATTGCTTTAGGAGGGGACTGGCTTTGATTAATGAACTGCCTTGGGCTTTAGCGGGTTTGAGTATTTATCAATCATTGACCCGGGATCCGGTGCTGCAATGCCTGGAAGAAGTGGCCTTATCTGGAGAAGACGGTAAAAGTAAGCGGGCGGCGGCCGCCGCTTGGAGCCGGATGTCCTTTATCCTCTGGCAGCAGAGGCTTTCTTTCCAGCAGTATTTAACGCGCGGGATCCTTCAAGATGATAATCCGTTTAGCCGCTGCTGCGAACAAAAAGGATACGAGGGTTTGGATGACAGCTTGAAGATGGCCGTTCAAAGAGACTTGAGGCTGCTGCAGAAGATCTTCAACCTGGATCTCGAAAAGGAGGCCGGGTTGACGGGGGCCAATACCCATTGGCCGCAATCTGAGCTTAAGACCGGAGAATACGCTGTATTTCAGGCGATGAGCGGGAAAGCCGATTGGGCGGACCTGGTCGTCGTCCTGGCCGAACACTATTTTCGGTATTCCCGAGGCCTTCTGGCCAGGTACAGCGCCCTGCGCTGGAGTCCCGAGGATGGCCTTATAGGCATCGAGCAGGCCGACCCGGTATCCCTTGACGATTTGGTAGGATACCAGGCCCAGAAGACGCAGGTCTGTGAAAACACCGAAAAGCTGCTGGATTCCTATCCGGCCAACCACGTCCTGCTCTACGGCCCGCGGGGAACTGGAAAATCCAGCTTGATCAAGGCCCTCCTGCAAGAATACAAAGAACGGGGCTTGCACGTGGTGGAGCTTAACCGTGACGACCTATGGAGCCTGGGCCGCCTGGTAGAGGAGCTGCAGGATTATGCGGTTCCCTGTATCATCTTCATCGACGATCTTTCCTTTGAGGAATCGGAGACCCAGTACAAGGGCTTTAAAGCTATTTTGGAAGGGAGTTTGCAGGCCCGCCCCGCCCACGTCCTGATCTACGCCACTTCCAACCGTCGCCACCTTATCAGGGAATATTTTTCCGACCGGGAGGGCCCGGGCAATGAAATCCACCTGCAGGAAACCCTGCAGGAAAAGCTCTCCCTGGCCGATCGCTTTGGTTTGACGATCAGTTTTCCTCCCGTCGGGCAGGAGCTATACCTGGAAATGGTAGAAAAGATGGCCGCTGAACAAGGACTGACCATAGATCCGGAACTGCTGCGGGAGCGCGCCCTGGCCTGGGAAAGAAGACGGCACGGCCCTTCGGGGCGGTCCGCCCGCCAGTTTGTCGACTCCCTGGAAAAGGAGTACTATAGAAAACGCTGACCCATGGAAGCCGTCGCCATGACGGTCTATAAAACACAAGCGGAGCTGCCCTACCAGGGTTCAGCTTCGCTTTTTAACTTTTACGGATGGCTTTGGGAATCCAGCATCTTCTGGCCGGTTGCTGGCAGTTTGACCTGCATCCCGTATAGCTTTGGAAAGGCGGGGAAAAATAGACTATTACTGCAGGGAGAGACAATAATGCGCATTATACCAAGAAAACCGGTATCTCCGCCAAATCAAACCCAGTCTAAAAGCGGGGGGCTGCCTGAAGACCCCATGCCGCTCAAATTGAATGATAAAAATAAACTCCTGGCTCCTTACCTGGACAAGAACGAAGACATCAATAAAAAGGATTTTCTTCTGGGCCTGGAGCTTAAGATTCCAGCCCGGTCGGTATATTTAAATCAAGTAGTTGATAAAGACGCTTTTCAGCGTCATGTGTTGGAGCCCTTGATGAAATACCCCCTGACGGTTCAAGAGGGGCTTCCACCGGCATTAATCAATATGCTGGTCAATTCCGGACCCAGCGTAAGCCAGGTTCAAACCGCTTCAACCTTGAAGGAGATCATCCATCATATCTTCGACGGTTTACTGGTCGTATTCCTGGACGGCTACCAGGAGGCCCTGGTGATCGACATTCACGGGGGAGAATTCCGGACGGTGGATGAACCGCCCGGGGAGCGTACTACCCGCGGACCCCGGGAAGGCTTTATAGAAAACCTGGATATCAATATTTCCATGATTCGGAGGCGGCTGCGTGATCCCAAACTAGTAGTAAAAAAAACTATCGTCGGAAGGCGCACGCGAACTCCGGTAGCCTACCTGTACATTGAGGACATAGCCTCTCCAGAAGTGGTCGAAAACCTGCGCCAGCGAATTGACGCCATAGATGTCGATGGAATCGTAGCTGCAGGATATTTAGAACAATACCTGGAAAAATCCCCCTGGTCACTTTTCCCCCAAATTTTCAGCAGTGAAAGACCCGACCGGCTGGTGGCTAAATTAATGGAAGGCCGGGTAGTAGTAATAACTCATGGCACTCCATTGGCCTTTAGCGTTCCTACTCTGGCCCTGGAATTTTTTCAGGCTTCGGAAGATTATTATGAACGGACGGTTTACGGATCCATAACCCGTTTTACGCGGTTTTTGGCATTTTTCCTGGCTGTATCGCTTCCTTCCATATATTTATCCTTGTTCAGTTTTCATCCCGAGCTGGTGCCTTTCAAACTGCTGCTGCCGGTGGCTCAAGCCCGGTCCCAGGTGCCCTTCCCGGTTTTGATCGAAGTTCTGATTCAAGAGTTTATAATACAGTTAACTATTGAGTCGGGTTTACGATTGCCCGGAGCCATCGGTCAGACGGTGGGAGTGGTGGCCGGTATCATCCTGGGGCAGGCTGCCATAGCCGCCAACCTGGCCAGCCCGGCGGTAATTATCGTTATTTCAGTTACAACTATAGCTACCTTCGTTATGCCCTCCAGCGGCATGCTGCTGGCCTCACGCATCTTGAGACTGCCTTTAATCCTTGCCAGTGGAGCATTTGGCATTTACGGTTTTTCTTTAGCCTGGTTGTTTATAGTGATCCATGTCTGTTCCCTGGAAGATTTCCAGACTCCCTATTACGCCCCCTTTGCTCCTCTACGCTGGCAGGATCTAAAAGATGCGGCGGTTCGGGTTCCCCTCTGGATGATGAATAAGCGGCCCGTTTCGCTTCCGGTGTCCAATTTAACCAGGGAAGTAAAAAGCGAAGATTATGGGCGGAATGATCAATGAGCGGTTTACACCATATTAACGGACGCCAGCTGATGTTTATCATAACCGGAGGGCAGGTGGGCACAGCCATGCTGGCCTTACCTGCTATCTTAAGCAGGGAAGCCGGACAACACGCATGGATATGCGTCCTGCTGGGGGCTATCGTACCGATCCTGAATGTAATCATCATTGAAAAACTGGGCAGCCGTCATTTGGGATTGAACGTTGTTCAGCTGTTCCAGGCTCTACTGGGCAGGGTGCTGGGGTACGCAATGATAATAGTGTTTATTATATATCTGGCCTTGTCGGCAATATATTTCATAGACGCCTTTGCCCGCTTGATCCAGCTGTTCATGCTGCCCAGAACCCCTTTTTGGATAACTGTGCTACTGGCCATGGTTTGTATTGTCTATGCGGGAAGCAAAGGGGGACAGGTGGTGGGGAGAATTAATGAAACCCTGTTTTTTGGCCTGGTCTTGAGCCTAATAGCCATAGTAATCCCCGCCCTGTATCATCACGATCCGACCAACCTGTTGCCGTTAGGGGAACTGGATGCCAGGGAATTGCTTCGAGGGATATTCTACAGCATATTTGCCTTTGCCGGAACCGAGATCTTGCTGGTCCTATATTCTCAAGTGGATAAACCCGAGCAGGTTAAGAGCGCGGCGCTTAAGGGAGTGGGACTTTCAACCGCCGCCTATCTTATCGTAACCATCTGCTGTTTGCTGGTATTTGGAGCCGAGCGTATGGTCCGCTATAGCTGGCCGGGGGTCACTATTTTAAAGATAGCCCAGGTGCCGGTTTTAGAAAGGCTGGAATTTTATTTCCTGGCCATATGGGTCGGAATCGTTTTGCGGCGGATAATTAATGTTATTTTCTCAGCGGCATTGGCCATCGCTCAGCTCTTTAAGGCCGAGGATAAGATTGCAAGTATAATGCTGTTGATAGGTGCAGCTATCTTTAGCGGTTCATTTATTTCACCCACGGTAATGCAGTATGATGTATTATTGGAATATTTTTCTATCGTCTATCTATTAATCGGTATGCTGCTCCCCTTGCTGCTCCTTTTAATCAGTTGGTTTCGGAAAGAGGTGTTTGACGTCGGTGCATAAGAAGCTGTGGGTTGTTTTATTAATGTTTGCCTGCTTCAACCTGGCGGGCTGTTGGGACAGCAAAGATGTTGAAAGTCTGGCCTTTCCCATTGCTGCTGCCTATGATGTTCATCAAGACGATCCCGGAGGTATGAACCAGTTAAATCAGGGTCCACTCGAACAACCGGAGGTTGATGTAACGGTAATTTTTCCCAACCTTAAGGCGACTGCCCGGGACCCTGTTACGGTAGAAACCATACCGGCTCCAACCGTGGGATACGCCCGGGAAAAGCGATCCTATACCTCCTCCGAGCTCTATGTTACCGGTTTTAACAAGGTGATCCTAACCGGCGAGGACCTGGCCCGGCAGGGCTTGAACAAGCCTTTTGAGTCCCTGTACCGTTTCCCGGAAGTCTCAACCAACATGCTGTTGGCCGTAGTGGAGGGCCGGGGTGAGGATATTTTAAAAGAACCCAATGAAAACACTGACAATATGGCAACCTATCTCTACGCGCTTTTACGTGAACCAAAGGCGCACAGCATACCGGCGACTACTCTGCACGAGTTTGACATGTCTCAGGCTGCGGGGCGCAATCCGGTGGTGCCGGTAATCAAAGCCGGGGGAGTAAATCAGGTCGTCCTGACGGGAATTGCGATATTTAAAAAGGATCGTTTGGTGACCAAGCTGAATTTGTACCAAACCCGCTATCTGGCGTTTTTACGGGGCATAAGCACTCAGGTCTATATACCTTTTGTTCTGGAGGACGAAAATGCCCAGGGAGCCGCCCTATTTGATAACGAGCGTAAGGTGACGGTAGAAAGGCAAGGTGACCGGTTTACTTTTAAGGTGCAGGTGATCCTGAAAGGGGTGATTACCGAACACCCTTCGGAGCAGCCGGTGGATACGGCCCGGGTAAAAATGATCGAGGATTATATTGCCGGTCAGGTCGAAAGCAACTGCCGGGATATGATAAAGACCATGCAGAACGAATGGAAAGTTGATTGTATCGATATTAACAAATATGCCTTATCCAAATGGCGGCGGGAGCTTAAAGACCGGGTAGATGATGAACAGTTTATTCAAAACGCGGAAATTCAAGTTGAAACTAAAGTTAAAATCTACAGCTCAGGCGAAGTCCGTTAGAAGAAAATAAATGAGAGGTGTAGGGACTGGCCACCTGTATGGCAGTATAGCCAATATCCCCACGCCTCTTAAGAAATCGTAAGGCATAAATAATCAGCACTGGCGCATGACCGTGCGGGAGGTAAGGACACCGCAAAAGCGGTTGTTTTCTTTGTAGCCCAGGGTGAAATAACTGGCCGTGGCCAGGGAGAGTTCATAATCAAAATGGCCGTTTTTTTGCTTTAGGGGAACGTCCATGGAATGAAGCAGTTCTCCGGCCTGATATATGCGCAGAAATGGCTCCCGGCTTTTACTATTCTCGGCGCGTTCCGAAAACTGACGCCATTTCTCCTCGCTCAGGTTCCAGATAGCCCGCACCCGGTCGTCATCATGACGGATCAGCTCGACCCTGTCTTCGCCCAGGTAGGCTTCGTCGGGGGCATATTTGAACAGTTCCTGGGCCGACTCAAATTGATAATCGTGGCGTAGATTATTCCCAGGCCGGCGCTGTCCCTCAGAACTGCGCAAGACCCAGTACAACATCGCGATCAGTATCAGGCTGACCGTGAGAATAAAAACAACAGGGATCATATACATACCTCCTTGAAATCGACTTTACCTAAAAGTCCATGAGAAAATTCTTTAGGCACAAGGGCGCTGTTGTTAGTATGCCCGGGCTCTTGAGCGCCTAATCGGTCCGAAACTTATACAGGCGGTTGGGGGCGGTGCTATAATAATATAAGGATTTGAAAGGGGAGGCTGCCGATTGCCTGAAAAACCGCGCTGGGGATTTTTTGACCTGGTTTTGGTATATTTACCCAGCCTTTTTCTGATTACCTGGCTGGGAAGCTGGAGCCGCAATCTTCTCCACCGTTTGATGGGCGGCAGCGGCCGTACTCCAGGTATGGTGCAGGATTTCCTGCTGTCCTATATGGTCCAGTTCCTGATCTTTACCGGAATGGTTTGGTTGGTGGCCGTGTTTTTGCGGCGGGCGCATCCAAATGAACTGGGGATAAAGGGAGCAAGCCGTGAAAGCTGGCTTAAATACGGACTGGCTGGAGGGGTTTTGGTTTTCACCTTCGCCTGGGCGGCCGGGCTGGTGATTGAGCGGCTTCATCCCAACGTATCTCAGCAGAGTGTAGAAACGATTTTGCGTAGTGTGGGTTCTCCGGGACAATTTATCCTATTGCTGATAGTAGTGGCTGTGCTGGCGCCTTTGACCGAGGAGCTCTTTTACCGGGGCATGGTATATCCGGTATTTCGAGCGTATATGGGCAAGGCCTGGGGAATGGTGGCGGCCGGAAGCGTCTTCGGATTGGTTCATATGGACTTGTGGCGGGCGGTTCCCCTGGCGGTGGGAGGAATATTTCTCTGCTATGTTTATGAAAAGACCGGCAGCATATTAGTCTCAACTTTAACTCACGGGATGTGGAACGGAATACTGGCCCTGCTCATTTACCTGAGTATGGGAATGCCCTAGTGGTCTGTAACACCTAAAAATTTGGTTGACTATTGACAAAAGAGGCCCTTAAAACTAAATAATATAATGGTGAGAGATTAAACGAAGGGGGTGTATTGATATGCCGCTATATGAATACAGATGTGAAAACTGTGGCACCTTTGACAAGATGCAGAAGGTATCTGAACCGGCCCTGGAAACGTGTCCCCGGTGCAGTGGAAAAGTAGAAAAATTGATAGGCCGCAATGTCGGTGTACAATTTAAGGGCCCCGGTTTTTATAGAACGGATAATTCCCTGGTCAAGGACCGGGTGCGGAGCCTCAACAAAGAGAGACAAAAAGACAATGAGTGCATACTCGATGGTGATGTCAAAAATTATGCAGCTCAGGCGGAAAGCACTACTAAAAAAGTTATTGAAGCCTAAAAGACGGTTTTAGGCAAGTATTTATAATACCAGCCAATATGTCGAAAACCCCCTTATATGGGGGTTTTTAAAATATGTCTCCCGCGAAGGTATAACGTTAAACCTTAGCGAAATAAAGGGTACGGAACAAATTATGGATTGAGTTGGCCAGCCTAAAAAATGCCCGACCTGGGGGAGATGAGGTGAATTTTGGTGCTTCTGGCTATTACCTTTGATTTTTGGAATACCCTGTACAAAGGGCCGCCTGATGCGGCAGTATCCGGGCAAAGAGCCCTGGATGTGCAGCAGGTTCTGCTGGCTGAAGGGCTCCAGTTTGACCAGCAGACACTATCGGATGCCTTCAAAAGCGCCTGGAGGGAGGCCTACTATTCACAAAGGGTATATGGACGGGACCCGGGGCCGCGGGGACAGGTGGCTCATTTGATAAAAAAGCTGGGCATCAAACGGCTTCTCCATCCCGATGACCTTTACGATGCCTATACGACAACCCTCCTGAAGCTGCCTCCGGAAATAAACGACGGTGTTCCGGAAACCCTTGAATCTCTGGGAGAGCGTATGAAATTGGCCGTAATATGCAATACCGGAGCAACGCCGGGACTGTACCTGCGCCAAATCATGAAAAAGGACCAGCTTTTCGATTATTTTAGCCATCTGGTATTCTCCGATGAGGTGGTTTGCGCCAAGCCCGATCCGGGTATTTTTAAGTTAACTGTCAAACAGTTGGGCTGTCCGCCTGAAAAGTCCATCCATATCGGAGATGATCCCATTACCGATGTAATAGGGGCCAAAAGAGCAGGTATGAAAGCGGTATGGCTGGCACCCAAAGCCGATTGGCGGCTGCCGGAGGCTGATTATCATATTAAAGAGGTAGCGGAGTTATTGAATTTGGTGGCGGGGTGAATAGAATGGATGTCAATAATGTAGTGGAAAAATTGGTATGGGAACACCTGGACTCGGTAATGGCGCAAAAGCCTGATATGTGTAGATGCGCCCGGTGCCAGGCGGATGTAGTGGCCCTGGCTCTAAATCATCTCAAGCCCCGCTATGCGGTGAGTCCAATGGGTTATGCCATAACCCGGGCGGAGATCATGGAGCAAGCTTTTTTAGTCAACGTTTTGGTGGCCATTGCCCAGGGGGTGGAGCAAGTCTATAGAAATCCCCACCACGATGAGGTAACCAAAAAATGAAGCAGGTAACTATTTATACCGATGGCGCTTGTTCAGGGAATCCCGGACCCGGAGGCTGGGGGGCGGTGCTGCTTTATGGAGAGCACTGCAAGGAGATTTCCGGAGCCTGCCCGGAAACAACCAACCAGCGTATGGAATTAAAAGCGGTGATCGAGGGGCTTAAAGCGCTTAAGGTGCGGGGCTGGGAAGTATTGGTGCACACCGACAGCGCCTATTTGGTCAATGCCTTTGCCCAGGGCTGGTTGGATAAATGGCAAAAAAACGGCTGGAAGAACAGCCGCAAAGAAGAAGTAGCCAACCAGGATCTGTGGCGGGAATTATTGGAACTGGGTTCCCTGAACCGGATTAACTATATTAAAGTAAAGGGCCATGCCGGGGACACCTGGAATGAACGCTGCGATGTCCTGGCCCGGGAAGCCATTAAAAAACTGTCCGACGGAGCCGGGCCGGAAGAGAGTGGGTAATGAGCAAGGTTGAACTATACCAGGGAATCGAGAATGGAAAAGATAAAATAGGGGTCAAAATAAGCGACCCCAGCGCAACATTGGATGATCTGCTGGCCGCCTGGCAGCCCCTCTGCGACGACGAGAAACTGCACAAGATGTTTGCCTCCGATTACCACTGCGCCTGCCGCGGGTGCCAGGTGAATTGCTGCCATACGGCTTACGTTGTCCCGGACCTTATTGCCTTTCGCCACATGTGCGCCCACCTTAACCTTAAGGAAAGCGAATTCGCCCTGAACTGTCTTGATCAGCAAAAGAGAAGCCTGGGTTTTTTACGCCTGTCACCCAATCCCTGTCTTTTTTTAAAGGATAGCCTTTGCACCGTATATCCAGGGCGGGCCCTGTTGTGCCGATTTTACATCTGTTCCGATATCATGGGGGATACCGAGCAGTTGATCTATTCCATTACCTGGACTGGTATTGCCGCAGCTCAGGCCTATGCCCGGGAGAAAAACCTGATCCCGCCTCATCCCGGCGGCGGATTTACCAGTTTGGACCTGATGCTTGTCAAAACCATTGAGGAATTCAGCCGCCATCCGGGCGTGGAATACTTTCGCCATGCCAGAGAGTATGCCGAAATACCCCTAAAGCCATTCCTGCCCGAGCGCCTATAACTAAGGAAGAAACCAGGGAGACCGTTCCCCCGGTTTCTCCCTGGTTATTTAATTACTGGTACAGTTGGGTCCACGTGGTATTGGGGAAATAGTGCTCGACGATCTGGCGGGCATTGCTTCCTCCCTGGGCCATGGCGAAGGCTCCCCATTGTTCCATCCCGCAGCCGTGCCCCCACCCGTCGCCGGTAAATACGATATTGTTCCCTTCCGCTTTAACGCCGGACAGGATCGTGGAATAGAGCTTATCAAAACCGACTTTTTCACGCAAATCGGATGCGGGGATACTGGCCTGGCCGGCGGTGATGGTCAGGGCGCGCCCCGACGGCCCCACCTGGCTGATCTTAATATCATGGAGATCGCCAGCTTTGGCGCCCATAATTGATTTTATGGTGCTTTGGGGTATTTTAACCGTCCAGTTTTTGTATTTCTCAGGAGCTTTGGCTATCCCGTTGGTGCTTACCGGAACTATATAAGCCCCGGCTTTATCCTGAAGCTTGGGGAAGCCTTCCTGGATGCTGGCGGTTTTATCTTTGGAAAGGGAATGGAATAAGGCATAGACGAACTTGCCCTGATAGGTGAGGACCTGGCCCCGGGTTGCGTCAACTGCGGAGGATATCGCGTCAGTAACTTTCTTTTCATCATAGGCCTGGAATTCAGTATGGTTGTCGCTAGCGTCGGTTCCGTGCTTGGAGCGGGTGCCGCCCTCGTATTCCATTAGAGCCAGGGTCATAGTTCTGGCCACAATGGCCTGGGCCTTCAGGGCTTCGGCCGGGTAATTGGACCCTATTTCGGCGGCCACCACGCCTTTTATATAGTTTTCCAATTTAATTTGCTCGGTCTTGCCGGTGGCGGTTCGGTACAGGCTTATGGTCGGTTCGCTTTTATATTTGGCCACTTCCGGCGATGGCTGCACCGGACCCGGCTGGGGTATATATTTCTTGGCCTGGTCGTTTTTGCACGCGGCCATGGAAAAGGCCAGGGTCAGCACCAAGCCCAGGATCATGATAAAATTAAATTTTTTTTTGCCCATAAATAAAGCTATCCTCCCTGAAGTACTCTGTTAATCCTAATTCTATATATTATCGTCGGTTAAATTTTCGCATGACTGCGTTGTCGTCAATCGTAATACGTCCAGTATTACTCATTCCTCCGCCTTGTCCTACAAAAATTTCCCTCGACGAGTAATACACAGAATTAGGATTAACAGAGTACTAATTATTTGTCTTAGTCTTTCCTGGAATAGATATGTTATGTCTGGTAAACTCAGGATGCATGGAGTTTGTACAGTCCAAAACCACAAGCGGGAGGATGCTGTCTTGCACATAGTATTAGTTGAACCGGAAATACCGCAAAATGCTGGAAATATAGCTAGGACCTGCGCGCTGACCAGGAGCACCCTGCATCTGATTAAACCCCTCGGATTTTCTCTGGAAGACCGCTACCTGAAGCGGGCCGGGCTGGATTACTGGAATAAGGTTGAAGTAAAGGTATGGGAGAGTTTTGCAGAATGGATTGAGAGTATGCCGGATGCCGAGCTATACTTGGCCACCACCCGCACCGATTGCCGGTTTAACGAGAGGTCGTATTCAACCAGGAGCTGCTTTGTCTTTGGCAGCGAAAGCCGCGGTCTGCCAGTAGAAATGCTTGAAAAATACCATGACCGGCTTATTCGAATTCCAATGCTTGATATAGGACGTTCCCTCAATTTGAGCAATGCTGCTGCTATCATCCTATATGAAGCTCTACGTCAGAATAATTACGAAAATTTAGCATAAATTTCCTATAAATTAAAAAAGGGATCCTCCGATAATAATAGAGGACTAAGATTTGGTATATCTTTCCTCCAGGAGTATACAAACGCTACGAAAACCGGCAGCTGCCTACCCGTATCAATGAAATACTTCAGTGGTTAGATAAATATATGGTAGGACGGGGTTTATAAAATGCGGATTTTGATTGCTGAAGATGAGCCTGTTTCCAGGCAATTACTACAAAATTCGCTGCTTGAATGGGGTTATGAAGTGGTAGCGGCTAGGGACGGTCAAGAAGCATTGACCATACTGGAACAGGCCGACCGACCCAGTCTAGCGGTGTTGGATTGGATGATGCCGGGAGCCGACGGCCCGGAAATTTGCCGCTGGCTACGCTCCTGTGAGAACGACAGCTACGTGTATGTCATACTTCTGACTGCCCGCAATCAGGAAGGTGATCTGGTCCGGGGACTGGAATCGGGGGCTGACGATTATATGGTAAAGCCGTTCAACCCCGAAGAGTTAAAGTACCGCTTACGTATCGGGCAGCGTATTATCGAACAGGAGCAAAAAATTTTACGTTTGGCGAGCACTGACGATCTTACCGGTCTGCTTACCAGAAGGGCCTTTATGGAACGCATGGAAAGCGAGATGCACAGGATGCGCCGGGAAAACGGTATGATGGGAATAATAATCGGTGATATCGATTTTTTTAAAACCGTGAATGACACCTATGGCCACCTGGTCGGTGATCTGGTTCTGCAGCACTTTGCCCAATGCCTCCAAGAAAACTGCCGAACCTATGATTATGTGGGCCGTTATGGAGGAGAAGAGTTCATCATAGGCGTTCCCGGAGCCGGTTTGTTGGAGACCACCGAGATCGCCGAGCGCATACGTAACATGGTACAAAACACTTCCATACCGATGCCGGGGAGGGATGAAGTGATAAAAATAACTGCCAGCTTCGGAGTTGATGCGGTCAATTTGCGCAATGGAAATGAATATATGGCGGAAGAACTGATCAACCACGCCGATGAGGCCTTGTATTTAGCCAAAGCCCGCGGTCGAAACTGCAGTATTATTTATTCTCGCGCCGACATGCAATAAATAGCTCTAAAATCAAAAAAGCCCCAATCGGGCTTTTTTTGTTATATGGTTGCCGGGGCGCTTAGTCAGCTGGTTGAGGCGCTTCAACCGGACAAACGTCAGCACATAATCCGCAATCGGTACATAAATCCGCATCGATCACATATTTCTCCGCGCCTTCGCTGATTGCCTCCACCGGGCACTCGTCAGCGCAGACGCCACAGGATGTGCATTCATCTGTGATTATGTAGCTCATTGGCCGTTACCCTCCTTGCTAGAAATGCATTAATAGCATTATAATGAACCACTTTTGCTTTGTCAATTTCGTGAAAAGTAGAGCAATAAGGCCTCTACAACCCGTCAAAAAGCCAATTTCCTAATTAAGAAAGAAAACTTTGCCGCCGATAAATACTATAATAACTTTAGGGAAAAGCAGCGTCTGGTTCAGGCGGTCTTTATATCCAAATATTAGGAAATGGGTTTGCTGATAATGAAATGCCTGGTGCTGGCCAACGGCGAATATGGAGATGATCTTAAAACCTATAACGAGCTAGTAGACAAGGCCGATTGCATAATCTGTGCTGATGGAGGCGCCAATTACGCTTACCAGCTGCAGCTTGTGCCGGACTGCATCATCGGCGATATGGACTCCATTGCCGGGGAGGTCAGGGACTATTTTAACCGGCTGGAAGTTCCCGTAAAGAAGTATCCCCGACAAAAAGATTTTACGGATACCCAGCTGGCTTTAAGTGAAGCAGAAGCCCGGGGCGCTGATGAGATCGTTTTAATCGGGTCTCTGGGAAAAAGGCTTGACCACACCCTATCCAACCTTTATTCCTGTATGGATTTGGCGGAAAGGGGAATCAAGGTATCTCATCACGCTCCTGAAATGCAAGTCCATCTGGTTACCGATGAACTGCGGCTCAAAGGCGGAGCCGGGGATCTGGTTTCCGTGCTGGTTCTAAGCGACCGGGCCACAGGGGTAAGCGAAGAGGGGTTTGAATACCCTCTGCAAAAAGCGGTGCTGGCCAAGGGCAACCCCTTTGCGGTATCCAATTTGATGGTGGGGGAGGATGCGACTATCACTGTTGATGAAGGGGTTCTGGCCGTTTTTCACTACCACCGGCGGTGAAAGGTGTCAGGCAAAAATTAATATACATTAAAAGGGAGATTATTTACAATAGGCATAATGAGGACTAGATATACAGGTCTTTGGAGGAGTAAACATTGGATTTAAGCAGCCTATCCGGTATAGTAACCAGCCCCTGGAACATCATCCGCAGTACTATAGATATTGCCATAGTGGCCTATCTGTTCTACCGAATACTGGGATTAATCAAAGGAACACGAGCCGAGCAGCTCTTAAAAGGGCTGATTACTCTGCTGGTGTTTTCCATTCTGGCCAGCTTTTTCAACCTGGAGATGATCAACTGGTTGATGGATAAATTATGGATCGTTTTTGCGGTAACCCTGCCCATTGTTTTTCAACCCGAGCTGCGCCGTTTCTTGGAACAGTTGGGGCGGGGCAAGATATTCAGGCGGAATCAGAACCCCTTGCAGCTGGAGCATGAACACATGATTAGAGAAATAAGCGATGCGGTGGCGGCCATGTCGCGCAGCAAGACCGGCGCCCTTATAATCCTGACCCGGGAGACCGGAATCAATGAGTATTTGGAGAGCGGCACCGCCATGGATGCGGTTTTGTCTGCCAGCCTGCTGGTAAACCTTTTTGTGCCGGACACGCCCCTGCATGACGGGGCGGTAGTTATATCCAACCATAGAATTGATCGGGCCGCCTGTTTCCTGCCCTTGAGCGACAACCTGAAACTGGACCGGGAGCTGGGCACCCGCCACCGGGCTGGAATAGGAATTACCGAGGTGTCAGACGCCCTGGCGATTATCGTTTCTGAAGAAACCGGAACTATTTCAGTAGCTCAGGACGGGCAGATCAAGCGCTCCTTAACTCCCGAGTACCTGATGGAACTGCTGGACCGGGAATTGAGCTACCCTGATTCATGGAGTCAAAGCTGGCGAAGGAGGTGGTCAAATGAATCGGACGTCCCCCCGGAAGGAAAAGAGAATCGGGCTTAAAATAATCTCCGTAGTATTAGCCATGCTACTCTGGTTCTACGTGATCAACAAGGCACCGGCCACCGGTCAGTCCAACAGCGTACAGGTCGAACTCAAGCAGATTCATTTGGCCGAGGGGCTTTCCTACAATGGCCCGACCAAGGTTTCGGTCCGGGTCTGGGGCGCTTCCCCCGACAAAGAAAGCATAGCGGCATACGTGGATCTGGCCAACCTGGGTCCGGGCACCTCAGAGGTGCCGGTCACTGTGGAGCCGATCAAGGGCGCCCTGCTCACCATGGTAGAGCCCAAGCAGGTAAAGGTCGAACTATACCAGCTAAACCAGCACATATTTGGTATTAACTCAGAAGTGAGCAAGAGTCCTCCCGCTGGCTATCAATTGATGAATCTGGCCATGATTCCCGACAAATGTGTCATAAAGGGGCAGGAAAGCGACGTGGGGCGAGTTTCCCGGGTGGTTTGCCCGGTTGATTTGAGTTCCCTAAAAGAGACTACCTCGCTAAAAGGAATTCTGGTAGCCCGGGACAGCAAAGGCAACCAAGTTCAGGGAATTACCATAGTGCCCGAGACGGTTAGCGTGTATGCCATAGTGGTGCAAAAGGAAACCAGCAAAAAGATTCCGGTCAAGGTAACCGTAGGTACAGCTCCAGCCAGTCCCTACCAGGCCGGTAAAATCCAGGTGGTTCCTGAAACGATAACGGTCTATGGACCGGAGGCGACCCTGGCTGAATTGAAGGAAATTGCCGTTAAACCTTTGGACCTGGCCGGTAAAAACGCTTCATTCACCCAGGAGGTGGAGTTGGTGGCACCCCAGGGAGTCAAGGTTTATCCGGCCAAAGTTATGTTAAATATAGAAATAACCAAGCCGGCCGGTAAAGAAGGTGTATGATGAAAGTTCGAGTGCGGGATCTAAGACTCCCGCTGGACTATGAGGAGGCCGATCTATGGCGGGAGGCCGCCCGGAGCCTCAGTATAAATGAAGCCAGCATCTTGAGTTTAACCCTGGCCCGGCAGGCGGTTGACGCCCGCCGCAGCCAGGTTTATTTCTCTATCACCCTGGATCTGGAACTGAAGGAAGGCACCGGGCTGGCTCCCGACGCCTTGAACGGGCCTCGGGCAGTTATATTAAAACCCCCCCAGGAGCCACCCCTGCTTAATGGAGCCGCCCCCCTGCCTTTTTCTCCCACTATTATCGGGGCCGGGCCGGCCGGGTTGTTTTGCGCCCTGCTTCTGGCCAGAAGAGGCTACCACCCGATCCTTTTTGAACGGGGCTATGACGTAGATAAAAGGGTGCAGGCGATGGAATCGTTCTGGAGCCGGGGACTGTTCGATCAAGACGGAAACGCTCAGTTCGGCGAGGGCGGCGCAGGGACCTTTTCCGACGGCAAACTGACCACCCGCATCGGCGACCACCGGGTGCGTTTAGTTCTGGAGGCATTCATAGAACACGGGGCCCACCCGCAAATAAGCTATCAGAAAAAACCCCATGTGGGAACTGATGTTATAAGGCGGGTGGTCAAAAGCATCCGCCAGGAGATCATCGACCGGGGGGGCCGGGTGTATTTTCAGAGCCGACTGTCGGACATTCATATTAACCAAACGTCTGTGGAAAGCATAACTATAAATGACAAAGCGCGCGTTCCCTGTTCGGTACTGGTTCTGGCGGTAGGCAACAGCGCCCGCGACGTCTTTCGATTGTTGTCCGACCGGGGAGTGAGCCTTACCCCCAAGGCCTTTGCGGTGGGGGTTCGCATCGAACACCAGCAGAGCTTCATTGATCGGACCCAGTATGGGAATTTTGCCGGGCATCCCCGTTTAGGGGCGGCTGACTATCATCTTACCTATCAAGACCGCCAGGCGGGCAGGTCATTTTACACCTTCTGTATGTGCCCCGGGGGCTACGTGATCGGCGCGGCTTCCGAAGCCGGTCAGATAGTGACCAACGGTATGAGCTACGCAGCTCGGGACAGCGGCCGGGCCAACAGCGCAATAGTGGTCACGGTTGGACCTGGTGATTGGGGTAACAGCGCCCTGGGCGGGGTGGAATTGCAGGAGAGGCTGGAAAGGCGCGCCTTCCAATTGGGAGGCGGCGACTACCGGGCCCCGGCCCAGTTGGTGCAAGATTTCCTTGAGCACCGCAGTAGTATATCTTTAAAAGGATCTCTGGCTACATTCAAACCGGGAGTGAACGCGGTCAACCTGTGGGAGCTGTTCCCCCCGGAGCTATGCCAGGTTATGGAAAGGGGTTTGCACAACTGGGAGAGAAAAATGCCCGGTTTTACCTCCGGGCCGGCTATCCTGACCGGGGTGGAAACCCGCACCTCCAGCCCTTTAAGGATAGCACGCGGAGATAACCTCAATTCAATAAGTCTGGATAATCTCTACCCCTGCGGTGAAGGTTCGGGCTATGCGGGCGGAATCGTCAGTTCGGCCGTGGACGGGTTGAGGGTAGCGGAAAAGATAATTTCAATTTATAATAAGCCAGATAAGGTATTTCATTTCGAATAAAATAGAATATAAACCTATTATGGATATTTGTGGGGAGATTGATCTAACAGGAGGGGCAGGATACGTGGGAACTTTGTTTGGAACCGACGGAGTAAGAGGCATTGCCAATTTGGAGTTGACACCAGAGCTGGCTTTTGATTTGGGCCGGGCCGGTAGTTTTGTGTTGGCCGAACAGGATTCCAGTACCCGGCCGCGTATTTTAGTCGGAAAAGATACCAGAATATCAGGGGATATGCTGGAGGCGGCTCTGACGGCCGGGATCTGCTCCACCGGGGCGGACGTATTGACCGTAGGAGTTATACCTACGCCGGCCGTGGCTTACCTTACCGAGAAATACAACGCCTCCTGCGGGGTGGTTATTTCCGCATCCCACAACCCGGTATCCGACAATGGCATCAAGTTCTTCGGTTCCAGCGGCTATAAGCTGCCTGACGAAGTGGAAGAAGAGATTGAGAGGCTGGTTTTAGCTGGGACCAGGAACCTCAGCCGCCCTTCCGGTGCTGATGTAGGGCAGGTCTACGATGTCAAAGAAGCCCTTAACAATTACTTGAGCTATCTGGCCGCCTGCTACAGCCTGGATCAGGATTTACAGGGACTTACCGTGGTTATGGACTGCGCCAACGGGGCCGCCTATAAAGCGGGACCAGAGCTATGGAACCGCCTGGGGGCCAGGGTGATACCCATCCACGACAGTCCCAACGGGGTAAATATAAATGAACGCTGCGGTTCCACCCACACCCAGGGCCTATGCCGGGTGGTGCTTGAAAACAAGGCTGATCTCGGTGTGGCCTTCGATGGCGATGCCGACCGCTGCATAATTATCGATGAAAACGGCCAGGAGCTGGACGGCGACCACATTATGATGATGTGCGCCCTGGATCTGCACCGGCGCGGACAGCTGTATCCCCGCAGCATTGTGGCCACGGTTATGAGCAATATCGGGCTGGATATTGCCCTGCGCCGGGAAAACATAAGCATCCACAGCTGCAAAGTGGGGGACCGCTATGTTTTAGAGAAGATGGTTGAGACTACCTCCATCCTGGGAGGAGAGCAGTCCGGCCATATTATATTTTCCCGCTATGCCACCACCGGTGACGGATTGTTGAGCTCCATCAAAGTGGCCGAGGTAATGCGCCGCAACGGAATGAAACTATCCGAGTTGGCCAGGGAACTTGAAAAACAGCCCCAATTGCTGGTGAATGTTAAAATGGACAACAAAGAAGAGGTACTGAATCACCAGTTGGTTCAGGAAGCATTGCAAAGAGCCGAGCAAAGGCTCGGGGAATGGGGCAAACTGGTAGTGCGCCCATCCGGAACTGAACCTCTGGTTCGTCTGATGGCCCAGGGGCCGGAACAGGGTTTGCTGGAGGAGGTGATTGATGATATCAAGAAAGCGATTGAATTAGCTCAATAATAAATACGCCTTGTTCTGTAAGCAGATAGCGGGCGGTAATAAGCGCCTGACCCGAATGACTGTTCCCATATGGGCAAACAGGCTTCGGGTGACGAGGAGGGGGTTTATCGAACTTTCGGCGGGTGCCCCCCGGTGCATCCAGCACCGACAGCCAGGCTACAAAACCGGAAAGCAATTTCCGGGCCAAAAGGCCTCGCACTGGCAATAGTACTTCCTTTAAGGTAAAGGAGTTGGCAGAAGGACTTGCCCCAAAAACTCCTTTGACCTTATATTGTTCTGTGCAAATTTTTAATGGGAGAGATAATAACTATGTGTGGAATTATGGGATATATAGGCAATGGCAACGCCGTGCCGGTAATTATAGACGGTCTGGCCAAACTGGAATACCGGGGATATGACTCGGCCGGAATAGCCGCCTTCCGCGGCGGTGCCCTGGAAGTAACCAAGAAAAAAGGACGTTTGAGCGACCTGGTGGAAGCCCTGGGCTCCTACCAGCCGAGCAGCGTCGCCATCGGGCACACCCGCTGGGCCACCCATGGAGTGCCCAGTGATCACAACGCCCATCCGCATTGCGACTGCAGCGGACGCATCGCCCTGGTGCATAATGGGATTATCGAAAACTATGCTTCTTTGCGAAAAGAACTGATTTTGGAGGGACATGATTTTATTTCCGAGACCGACACCGAGGTAATGGCTCATCTGGTGGAGAAATTCTATGACGGATCTCTGGAAAATGCGGTTCGCAAAGCCCTGTCCTGCGTACATGGTTCCTTTGCCGTTGTGGTGATGTCGAGCGACGAGCCGGACAAAATCATAGCCGCCAAGAAAGACAGCCCGCTTATCGTGGGTCTGGGTGAGCAAGAAAACTATGTTGCATCCGATATTCCGGCCATTCTGGGCAAGACTACCCGGGTTTACATCATGGAGGACAATGAGTTCGTTGTGATAACTCCAAATTCCGTTGACATCACTGATTTGCAGGGCAACCCGATCAGCAAGGAAGTGTTCCAGGTAACCTGGGATCCGGTGGCTGCCGAAAAGGGCGGTTTTGACCATTTTATGCTCAAGGAAATCCATGAGCAGCCCGAGGCCATCCGCAAGACTTTGACCGGCCGCATCAAGGACGGCGTGGTGGATTTCTCCGATCTGGATTTTGACGATTATCTAAGAGATACTAACAAAATATTCATGGTGGCTTGTGGAACCGCTTATCATGCCGGAGTAGTAGGGCGCATGGCCATCGAGAAACTGGCCCGGATCCCGGTGGAAACCGACATAGCTTCTGAATTTCGGTACCGGCGAGTGCTTTGGAACCCCGGCGATCTCATGATAGTAGTCAGCCAATCGGGTGAGACGGCCGACACCCTGGCCGCCCTGCGGGAAGCCAAAAGAAACGGCATCAAGGTTCTGGCCGTTACCAACGTAGTCGGCAGCGCCGTGGCCCGCGAGGCCGACCGGGTCATCTTCACCCATGCCGGGCCGGAAATAGCGGTGGCTTCAACCAAGGCCTATTCCACTCAACTGGTTATAATGTACCTGTTGGGATTATACCTGGCCGGCCTGCGGGGCAGCTACGACCAGGCTAAATTGAGGGCTTTGACCAGTGAATTGCTGTACATTGACACCATGGCCGAAGAGGTCTTGAAGGAACAGGAAAAGATCCGGGTTTTGGCTGAAAAATACCGGGATGTGCAGAGTACCTTCTTTCTGGGCCGGGGTTTGGACTGGGCAGTGGCCCTGGAAGGCGCCCTCAAGCTCAAGGAAATATCCTACGTCCACGCCGAAGCCTATGCGGCGGGTGAATTAAAGCACGGCCCCCTGGCCCTTATCCACGACGGGGTGCCGGTTCTGGCTTTAATCTCTCAGGATAAACTGGTTGACAAAGCCATGTCCAATATAAAGGAAGTAAAAGCCCGGGGGGCGGTGGTTGTGGCTATATGCAAGGAAAACCTGCAGGAAGACTGCCAGGAATGCGACGAGCAGATTCTTCTGCCCCGCATCAACCCCCTGCTGACCCCCATAGTGTCAGTCATACCCCTGCAGATATTCGCCTACTACATGGCAGTATTCCGGGGAGCCGACGTTGATAAGCCGAGGAACCTGGCCAAATCTGTTACAGTGGAGTAGCGGCAGGTTTATTATTAGTTATATTGTTAACGGGTAATAGAGTTGCGTACTGGAATTAGAAAAGTATCCCTCCTAAATTTGTTACCAGGAGGGATACTTTTACTTTATTAAACAGCTGATGTTGTATTGTTTGGCATATTTTTCAATAAACGACTACCAGAGATAATATGTTTGGGGTTTGAAGCTAAATGTTTGTAAGCGAAACCGCATAAAGGACACTTAAAATGGCCAACTGGGTCTTGCTTTTTTCTATCCCAAAATACTCTTTCTATAGTATTTTGCCCATAATGCTTCTCGGACGAGTTTAGGCAGGGCCAGGGGCCTTTTCCAAATGGTGTCTTAAGGTCATTAGGTCTAAAAAAGGATTCTGCAGAAAAGCCTAGAAAACGCAGTGCTAATAAGTAATGTAGAGGTATTAGTAGGCAGCTTTGATTAAGTTGCGTAAGCTCATGTATCCATGAATCACATCGTCTGGTTTTTCTCAGGCTGCAACCGAGTTGATGCAGGATCTCATCTGAATAATATTCATTGAAAGCTGTGGTTAAAGGAAAATTGGTGAAATTCTTTACTATTTTAAGGTAATCTTTAAGATCATCTTTTAAGAGCAAATAATCACCTTGTGATATTGGATTGCGTAATAGCCAATGAGAATCAATGGCAATATCCAGAGCAATCTTTTGAGAATTATTAGTAGGTTCAATATACATAGCAGCTTTAAGAGGATGATGTTTCAAATAATTAGAAAGAGTAATCGCTATTTTATTTTTGCCGAATAAGGGGATTCCAGTATCTTCTAAATATACACCATGAGAAACGCAGGTTAAAACTCCTGGAGGATGGTGTTTTCTATGCCAATAAGGTTCTCCAAAAAGACTTTTATCTTCTTTGGCACATAAGCTGCAATACTTTAAGGATGAATTTTTTAATAAATGAAAGTTTCTTACTGAATAGCCTCTTGTAAAAGCAAAAGGTTTATAATATGGAGTCTTGCTCATATTTTCGATTCCAACATAAAAACCAACGATTAAATGGCTAAATACATCGACTACAAGATAGACGATTGGCCGGCCAATTAAACGCAATCGATTGAAAACACTCACAAGATTTACATCGCCCATTGTAGCATCGATTTGAAATATTGAACCTGGACCGAATGAAATATCACTTGAACGACCCGACAGGGGACGGTACTTCAAGTTTGTTTTTCGTTCGCCTTCTCTTCTTAGGATACTTTCTTTATAATCCCTTTGCTTGTAGTACCAATATTTGAATTGATCATATGAAGGGTATTTCTCTCCCAATTTAAGGACTACTTTATCCTGGGTGGTTGTTTTAATCATGTAAAACTGTTTGTTGGTTAAACGCCAGGCTTGTCTTAAACTTTTTTTCTGGGTTTCAAAAAAAGTTCCGGCTCCTATAAATATTTTCGCTCTCATATCTTTATCGACATTGCATCCGATTGAATCTGGATTATTTTTTCCAAAAATGTTTTTTCTCCCAAGCTTATTACCAGTTGATTTTTTTTCTTCTCCGGGATTACCGCATTTATTATAATGCGGTAGTAAAGCGTTTATAACTTGTCCGCCTTGCCACCAGCGTCTTAGATTAGAGTAAATTGTTGCCTTGCGCCTACCGGTTGCTTTTGAAAGCTCGTCAATTAATTTGCCTCTAATATTAGGGTTAAATAAAACGGTTATGTCAATTACGAATAAGGGCTCTATCAAATTCCAGGCTTTATCACGCTTTTGCCGCCAAGTTTCGGGGATCTTATCTTCTTGATAAATAACCGAAAACGGGTCTTGCGTTAATATTGTTGCGTTTTTATCATCAAAAGCATCGAAGATCTCTTGTGTAGACCTGCTTATTGGCAAGGCTGATGGGTCGGAAATGTCAATAGTAATTACTTCTGAACCTGTCGAATCAATCCAAAGAATACGTTCAATTCTAATTAATTGTTCTGGAAAGGCAAATCTAATTAACATATTTTTAGTTAAGTACATAAGGCAACCACCTTTTTAAAAGGTAAAGGTCATTAATCTATCGGGGTTAATAGGAGTCATCATATCTGTTCGCCACTTCTTTGTTGCCAAAAGATCCAGTGCTAGATAGAGCAAGAGCCTACCCTCATTGTGGAGGGCAGGCTCTGTTCGGTTTACAGCCAGTGTATTCTGGCGCACAAGCACCTTAGATTCTCAGCTTTCACCGGGTTTGTCCTTCGCTTATTGATTTGTTGTTTTTATTTACTTCTTCGGCACTCGGAGTACATCACCGGGGAAGATGAGGGAGAATCGGCTTTTGTTGTTCAGCCGTTCCAACTCGGCCATTGTGCAGTTGAACTTACGGGCAATCGCCCAAAAGCTGTCGCCTCGCTGTACCGTATAGGCGGAATCAGTCCGGTCTTTCGGCTCATCCGCGGCCACACCGTACTGGTCAAAGGGATATTTCAGTATTTTTTCGGCCAGTAGCATACGCCCACATCCAGTGCACGCGGTTTGTCCAGATGAAAATCGGCGCACCGGCAATACCAGCATTGCCGCATCCCCTCCGGCGTATTAGCCCTCGGTGCAAACGCCGGACAAACCTGTTGGGGCCACACGTTGCCCTCCGCATTGGGGGCAGCAAGCGGTGCATCCTCACGCCTGCGCTTTTCCATTTCATCACGCTCCTTCCGGAGAAAATGCAGTGATACTTTCCCAGCTGCCTCAAATTGCCGATTCATTGCCAAACTACCTATCCGTATTTTAATTGCCCAGATTCTTCAGGGCGTCAATAATGGGGAGCAACCGGTCTGTCGCAACATTTGCCAAGTCCGTGACAGGAATGTCAAACTCCCAATAATCCCCGGTTGCGTGGTTGTCACCGTCGCACCATAGATTCAGCCTGCCGCCGTCGCCAAAGTAAAATTGCGTCGCAAATTCGGCGGTGTCAATGCTCTCCGCCAGCTTTTTATACGCCGCCGCTTTGAGCTCCGCGGGCAATGCACCGTCAACGCCCGCAGGTGCAAAACCGAATTTGCCGTCCAGGATCAGTTGCTTAAGCGCACCCTTATCCTTGATGAGATCCCATAGGTTGACCGCATCCGGAGCGCCCGTAGTCAGGCTGAAGAGCTGTGTCCGTAGGGAATTGACAGGATAAGCCGCGCCTGCGGTATAGGCGGTATTGTAGGTCCTGATGCTCAGCAAATCCCCGCCTACCACCTCAAAAACAGGCATAATATCGTAAGTGGTATCTTTTCCGGCAGAAGAAGTCGGCGCGAGGCAGAAGGCTTTTAATCCTGCATTCAGTTTTGCCTGGATCTCATCGTTGCCTAAGCCGCCTACCTCCACATAACGTGCCTGGGTGGAAGCATCACCGTAGTTTGCAAGCGCTTGGGTAGCAAAGGATACATTGGCGAAAGAACTTCCCGCAGCGGTGGGTTCCTCTTTGGCTTTGCCGACACTGGCGGCAATATCGGTCACGGAGCCGTCCTCCTCATACTGGTACAGCCCGGCCGCGGTCTTTTCGCCGGTGGTGATGACGGCAAATGTGCGCTCAGCCTCCGAGCGGGTGTTATCGTCAATCCACGTGCCTTCATTGACGTAGTATTTTCCATTGTCCAGGGCTTTATATTCGGGTATATGCGTGTGACCAAACACAACGACATCCACGTTTTCGTCGGGGTTATCCAGATACTGTGCTTTTGCTTGGTTGAAGAAATACTCTCCGTCCAAGGTTCCGGCAACCGCCTCAAGAAAGCTGGTCGGAATCTTGACCTTGTTGATCGCTTGGCGCTCCGCCCATGTGCGCTGAATGTTTTTAAACAGCACCGGTGCGGATATCGTTCCGTCCGCCTGCTGTGCGGGATAAAAATCCAAATAGGTGTAGGCGTCGTTAAAACCGGCGATGCGCATATCGAATACTTTTTCCTCCAGGCCTTCGTTGATCGTCAGCCGTTCGGATACGCTTTTGAGGATCTGGTAATACATATAGGCGCCGTATTGGTCTACATCAGATTTATCCGGTACCTTCGTGATCACCGGCAAATTCCTTTCCACCTGCGGGCGGCCTTCGCTCACCCAGGTTGCGCCATAGCGGGCGTAAAAATAACCGGCGGGGAGGATGGTATCATCATTGCCAGCCAGCTCTGCGTTGGTGACTGTATCCGGCGCGGAAAATACGTCATAGCGGTGGCCGTGCTCGATGGCGATCTCATTTCTGTCGCCCGTGTAATAAAGGCCGAGACCGTCTGCATCCCAAACCTGGACAATGTTCGGCACCGCTTCCTGCAAGATGTCCGCCGCCAGCGTCATGTCATGGTTGCCGGGTATATAAACCAGCTTGATACCGCTTTTGGTAATGTTGTTAAGCTCGTCGAAGACGGCTTGATTGGTGGCAATGGCGTCTTTGTAAAATTGCGCCACATCCGTGTAGGTGGGATAATAGACCGGCAAAAACCAATCGTCCAGAAAATCACCGTCGAGTACCAGCTCCCGCACATCGGTAGTGCTCTGCAACTGGCGCAAAAACTCGATAAAAAACGTACGGTTTTTGAGCGTTTCTGAATAGCGGTCATCAATGCCCAGGTGGACATCGCTCACGACGACGATCTTATTGCGGGTGTCGCCTGCTTTCCACAAAGCTGGGGCACCGGTCTTGGCCGAGCATCCGGTAACGGACAGCGCCAAAGAAAGCACCATACAGGCTGCCAACAGGCAGGAGAGTATTCTTTTTCTCATGTTCATTTCCTCCAATCACTCCATACTATTTTGTAAAGTTTCGCCCTGAGCGTAACATGAGAAAAAGAAAAAATGAGACTTTCTACTTAAAAGACTCATTTTTCTACTTAATGTTCAAGGACCAACGCAATATTTTCCCTTGACAAGGAAACCGCCTGCGCTCAGATCAGCAACCGCACATTAAAAACGCCGTTCTCCACCTGATAGAGCAGCTCGCCGCCGTTTTCCCGCACAAAGGCCCGGACACTCTCACCGCCCCAGCCATGTCCTTCCTCCCGGACGGTGGGATAGGCGTTTTCATCCAGCGGCACCTCGCCGGAATAAGGATTCTCCACCTCTAAAATGAGCTGACCGGTGTAGATGGCGTGGACGCGGAGATAGCGCTCCGCTTGGGGATCGAGTTTTTCACAGGCGTGGATGGCATTTTCCATCAGGTTGGAAAGCGCCATCGATAGAGCCAGCTCAGAAAACGGCAGCTTTTCGGGGATATCCAGCCTGAGATCACAACGGATTCTCCGCCCCTCGGCCAACGCGGCGTAGTAGCTTATGGCGGCGTTTACCGTAATATTCTCACAATAACGCACCGGCTTTTGTGGTAAAGCGGCAATCTGCCGGCGAAGCAAAGCGGCGGCATTTTCCACATCGCCCTTTTGCATCAGCTCCAAAAGGGTGGCGTTAAGGTGGCGCTGGTCGTGCTGCACAACGCGCATTTGCCCTACCGCCTCATCCATAAGGGAAAGGCGCTGCTTCATTGTCTCGCCGGACAGCTCCAATAAGGCCTTATCCTGCTGCAGGCGGTATTCTGCGCCCACGCTTCTGATACCGAGAAACACCGAGCCATATGCCGCCAACGTTACCAGGATAAGCCAAAGCAGCGGCACGGCTTGTAGGGTAAGCGTCTGTACGATATCATCGCTATTGAACATGAACCACGAAAGGGCCAAAAAAGCGCTGCCCGCCACATAGAAAAACACCGCCCAATGTTCCGCCACCTGGCGGTAGAGGGGCCGCAGCACCTTGCGGAACAGCAGAATAACGCCCGCAAAAAGGAACAGCCGCAATACGGTGTTTGCATATTGGGGATAGGGCAGAGACCTTGAAAAAATAAAGCTGAGTATTATCACGATAATACTTACGTTGATCGCAGTGATGTAAGAGAACAGCCATTGCATGAAGCTGTCTCGAAAAAAGGGCCGCGCCGCAAAACACAGCAGCGTGAATAATATCACATCGATCTTGGTAAGCAAGGTGAGGTTGCCGATGCTATAGCAAAAAACCGCCGTCGACAGATTCAGCGTGAATATGGCGAGCATAACAAGATTGGTAACTTTTCGGCTGTATTTGGGCTGCAAAAGCGAGATCAGAAGCACCACGTTTGCGGCGGCGGATACGATGCCGCGCAAGAAGTGCGCAAAAAACATGTCCATTATTTCTCCTCCCTACCCAAGCGGTAGTACAAATAAGCATTGCGCACAGCGGCATACTGCCTGGCGGAAACAGGCACAAAGCCTCCGCCGCGCAAATAAAAGCCCTCGCGGGCCAGCTTTTCCACCCGGCTCATATTGAGCGCAAAGGAAACATGGGGCGAAAGAAAGCGCGCATCGCGCAGGAGCGGCGCGATATGCTCGGCAAAGCCGCAAGCCAGCGTGGTCGTTTCCACCTGTTCGCCGCCGATCAGCGTATAGCGTGCAACGTGGTTTTTATACTCGCAGCAGGCAATTTGGCCTGCGGACAAGGTGCGCAGGCCCTCTTTGATTTTCACAGTAACGGTAATTTCTTTGCCGAAATCCACCTTGGAAAAGGCCAACTCCAGTGCGGAAAACAGAGCCTGCTTTTCTACAGGTTTGATCAGGTAATGCAGCGGATTGACCGCATAGGCATCCAGCGCATAGCCCGGCTCGGTGGTGATGTAGACGATCTGTGCCTCCCGGCTGATCCGGCGGATGCTCTGCCCCAGCTCCAGCCCGCTGACCATAGGCATGACAATATCCAGCAGGTAGAGATGAAAGCTCTCGGTTTCAATGGCGGTCAGTAATTGATCCGGGTGGGAGAACGCTTTCATTTCTGCTTCCAATGGATGAATGCTCAGGTATTCTGTTATATATTCTTTGATGATTTCCAGCTCTCCCGGCTGATCGTCACAAATTGCGATCTTCAACATAAGCTACAGCTCCTTGTCGGAACGATTTTCGTCACTGCTGCGCATCCATCGGTCAATCTCTTCCTGTCTGTATCGCCAAAACTTCCCCACTTTAACGGCGGGAAAGTTTCTTGTTTCTATCCAAAACATCAATGTCTGACGGCTGATGCTTAAATAAGCACATACCTCTTTTGTGGTTAGCCACCTATCCTTATTTTGCATGATACATCTCCTTTATGGCAGCAGATAGTATTTATTGTAGCAAAAGAGAGTATGAATTATAATTATTTTGTCTGTTTGAGTAAAATTGTGTAAACTTATTATTTCATTTTGAGTACATCTAAAAATCTCCAGTAAAACAAACTCTGGCTCTGGCAAGCAATGCTCCGGTATATACCGGAGCCGCTTGTTGGTGGCGAAGCCCCCCATCCCCCGAGGCCGGTTTGCGCGCTGATAGGCTTAAGATGTTTCGATGATTGTGAGCAGTTATTGGTGGGCGGCTTTATCCATATATTTAAGGATACTCCTTCAGTGTTTTATTTCTCTTTGAGCTTCTTCGCAATCTCAATTTGGGCCGCTAGGATTTCTTTCACCTGGTTGGTCTTCATCCCCGCAGAGCTTGCCAGAGTTATCACTTCGGTCCAGTCTTTGTTGCCACTTGCCGCCAGGAAATCGCGGTAAAAGTGATAACCTGGCGATTCTTTCCGCACAAGTCCTCCCATGAGCCCAACAATCCGGACTCCGTCCTCCATCTTAATGTCCGGGATTTGGGGATTGGCTGCGCGCAAGACCTGCTCTTTGCCATTATCGAAATAGTATTTTAGCGTTACTTTCGAGAGGCCGGTGGCCAAGCTGGTCAAAGTTACGACTATTTGTCCATTCTGCGCCGTTTCTGCCTCCCGGCAAATTGCATAATCCCCATCCAGGATCCCAGCCTCTATCATGCTGTCGCCGGTCACCTGAATGACAAAGTCACCTTGGATATAGTCGATAACATCCAAATATCCCGCAAAGTTTTCCTGAACTAGAAGGGGGACGTTAGTACGAATGGTACCGAGGATGGGGAGGCGGGGCACTTTGGCAATTATGTCGGGGTTGTCACTAACAAAGAAATCTAACGGAACGGAAAAATAGTTCGCGATTATCTTTATGGAGTCCAAATTCATATTGACCTTGTCTGACTCATATTTTGAAATTGCGGCTTTCTTCACATTTAGGATTTTTCCTAAATCTTCTTGGGTTAAGTTCTCGCGTTTACGTAGCCATCTGAGCCGTTCACCAAAAGTTGTCATATACACACCTCTCTAGTAAATTATACCTTTCCAAAATGGAGACATTAGAGTAGTTTCCTATTTGGAAAGTTTTCATACTAAAAACCTTGGCAGTTTCTATATTGGAAACTAAAATATAGTTAACCAACATCATCTAAGTGAGAAAGGGGTAATTGCAGTTGCCGTATGGAAGTCTGAGAGAATTAAGGAATGCCAAGGGTATTCCGGCGAAAGAAATTGCCTATGCTCTAGGTCTAAAAACTGAGGCAGCCTACTATAAGAAAGAAACTGGAGTGACTAAATTCTCCTTACTCCTTATATGAAGCAAAGATAATATCTGAAATATTAGACATGCCAATTGAGCGGATTTTTTTTACCTCGGAAGCATCCCCGAACCATGCAAAACCTGATCGGTTGTAATATCCATCAATAGGGGCGTTACTACTGGCTACCTCCCACAAAGCGCTCACCAGGAATAAACGAGTGCTTGGCCGGTGCAGTGAAAATAGACCGTAAGCTTTTTTCAGATGGCCGGACCGGCTTTCCTATACCATCAACAAGGGGAGTTTATAGAGCATCGGGCTGGTGGAAGAATGGGTTCTTTTAATTGTCTTACCCTACAGTCAAGCAACTGGATGGATTATGTTCTGCATACCATGAATAAATACGGGTTATGTCCGGTGTAGCCATGCAAGGAGGGGACCAATGAATAACGTTTCGATGTACGTTATCAAGTTAATAAGCCTTATAAAAGACCGCCGAAAGATAAATACCCAAAATGCACCAATGGACAAGATGGTCCAATATATAGGCATCGCTGGAGTTCGAGAGCCTGAAAAGATAGCAGAGGGACCTTGTCCGCATTGTAAGAACAACATAGAATTATGGTTAACGAGCCAGGGAATAGAATTATCAATAAACAGGCAAGGATTCTATGAAATTGATACTACCGCAGACATCCATCATAACCGGTAAGACTGGCTCATTTTAAGCCGGATTATTCATAGATCAGTTTTAGTTGAGATACTGCAGACCCTATATGAAAATTTTCCATCGCTGATTATTGAAGATATTTGATAATCTTAAATTTGTTGGCAGGGGCAACAGAAAAACCTCCTTTGTTCAGTGGTGGTTTCCGCCAACCGCACCACTGAACAAAGGAGGCATCTAATGAATTTCTAACTAGACCATATTAAATCCAATGCAAATCCTATCATACACAAGGCAAAAGAGAGGACGACTAATATTTCAATTGTGCGATCACTGAATTCGAGTTTAAGATTATTATTGGCGGAAACCAAGGCTATGACAGTAAATAATCCCAAAAACCCGACTATCATTAAAAGCATTGTTAAAATTGACATTAAACGCACTTCCTCTCAAAACTACTCCCTAACCCCTTATCTGTGGTAATAAATTTATTGTAGCTATAGCCTTTATCAAAGAAGTGTCGAATACAATGCAAAGGCAAAGTGGTGGTCTCCTTCTGTTTATTATTAAATGAGAAATGATGTTTGAGCTTTTTAAGTTGTTCAGGTTAGGCATTTAAAGGGTATTATTGAAAACTATTCCTTAAAATAACATTTAAATAGTTATGATGCAAATGGGACAGTGGGGATAAGACACAACTGTCCCATTTGTAACGTCATTATATCAAAAGTGGTTAATTCTGAGGTGAAAATCATACTCGGATTTTTTATATTAATAAGCTTCTTTACGATTCACGGACCTAGCCAACGTTGTATTTTTCTATTTTTCAAAACATTAAATATTAAATGGCACAGATGTTGCACTTGATACAGTTTAATCTACAAAACGAAAGGAGTATAAATTATGAAAGAAGTCGTAATTGTAAGCGGAGCAAGAACGCCAATTGGAGATTTTTTCGGATCCATGAAGGACCTGGGAGCTATTGATATTGGGATGATAGCTTTTAAGGGAGCCTTAGATAAAGCAGGAATTGGACCGGAGATAATTGAGTCAATTGTGGCGGGACATACTTGTCAGGCGGGAGTACCGGGAAACATTGCCCGGCTAATTTCTTTAAATTCGGGCTGTAAAGTCGAATCGTATGCTGCAACAGTACACCAACAGTGTCCTGCTTCAATGAGAGCTGCCGAAATTCTTACCCATGAAATTATGTTGGGCAAGGTTGAAGTTGGTGCTGTTATTGGAACTGAGAGCATGACTAATGCGCCTTACGTTCTTAACAAAGCGCGGAGTGGATATCGTTTAGGGCATGGAGAGCAAATCCTGGATTCGATGATGACTAGCGGCTTGATATGCCCTTGGAATGGATATCATATGGGCGTTACTGCTGAGAATATTGCTGAAATGTATAACATTAGCAGAGAAGAGCAGGATGAGTATGCATATCTAAGCCATCAAAGAGCGAGTAAAGCGATTGAAAATGGCTGGTTCAAAGATGAAATTATTCCGGTAGAAATCAAAACCAGGAAGGGTATACGGATTTTTGATACCGATGAACACGTTAAAGCCGATACAACTATCGAATCTCTTGCTCAACTCAAACCGGCTTTCAAAAAAGGCGGTACCGTAACTGCGGGGAACGCTTCCGGCCTTAATGACGCCGCTTCTGCCATGATCATGATGTCTGCCGATAAAGCCAAGGAACTTGATATAAAACCTTTAGTTCGTGTGATTTCTTCAGCATCGGGGGGCGTCGATCCTAAGATAATGGGAATGGGTGTTGTTCCAGCTGTGCGTAAGGCATTAAAGTACGCGGGTATGCAGCAGAGTGATATTGACTATTGGGAATTTAATGAAGCTTTTGCCGCCCAGGTTCTAGGTGTAAATAGGGAACTTAAAATAGATCTGGAAATACTAAATGGTGTGGGCTCCGGAATCTCTCTCGGGCATCCGGTTGGAGCAACTGGTTGTCGTCTGATCATTACTTTGATTAATGAAATGAAACGTCGTGGCGTACGTTATGGCTGTGCCTCGTTGTGTGCGAGTGGGGGGCCTGGCGTCGCTTTCATTGTAGAATCGATCTAATCCAAAATTTGATAACAACAATGTTTTTAGGTGGGAGTTCTATAAAGAATCATTTATCTTAATCGGACTCCCACCTAATAACCGGGGATAAATAAACTTCTTATGTTACGTCCATTGATTTTAACCATTATTTAACTTTCAAAAAGTGTCCTTTTTCGATTACTTATATGATGATTTTTCGACATATTTCTGTTAACGTTTACCATATAGAGAAGTCTTAGGGGGGTTTAAAATGAATACAATTGCGTCCGCCAAAAAGATGCGGGAAATATGGGAAAAGGTCCATATTGAAAAGGATTTTGAAGGTATTAATATTAGTCAAGACGTGATGGACTCCTGGGCTAGGAGTAAAAACTATGGAATTGACCAAATGAAACGCACGAATATGGAAATATTAGATGAATTATCTTTTAAGAAGAGATTAAATGATAATAAAAAAATATTGGATGTTGTGATGCCTACTCTTAATACGCTTCATTATATTACCAAAGGAGCTGGTTTTGGAGTAGTTTTTGTAGACGCGGACGGATATATACTTAAACGAGTCGGCAATGCATCGGATATTGAATATATATCTTATACCAATTTTACTGAGGGCTCTAAATGGTCAGAAGAAGTTATGGGTACCAACGCTATAGGCTTAGCATTAAAGTTGGACAAACCAGTGCAAGTTTACGGGTATGAGCATTTTTGCAAACACAATTGCCTGGCAACCTGTTCAGCCGCTCCTTTTCATGATCGGAAAGGCAATATTATCGGGGTTATCGACCTTACTGGTTCTTATGAAAATAGCAATGCTCATACCTTAGGTATGGCAGCATCGTCTGCAAGGGCAATTGAACGTCAAATAGAACTAAAGAGAATCAACCGTATTGCACACAAATTGAATAAAGAATTAAAATTATCAAATTTGAGCAAACAGGCTATTATGAATGCCATGTCTGAGGGACTGATTTCTATTGACCGCAATCAAATCATCACTACAATAAACATTCAAGCCTGTAAATTGCTTGAATTGGCACCGGATGATAGCTCCCTTTGGATTGGCAGACATATCAGTGAGATAGGGGGGTTATGTGAAGAATATATAAATAAAACAATACAATTCAAAAAGAGGTTTTTGGCAGAGCATACAACGATCAAAACGAATGGCAAAAAACAAAGATATATCATTAATTGTACGCCATATGAGGATCAATTGGACAATGATGAAACAAACGGAGCAGTTTTAGTATTTCATAGACTAAATACTGTAGTAAATAAAGTGGCTGGCGCCAAGGCTAAGTCATCTTTTGAAGACTTAGTAGGTGAAAGCAGCATTTTTTTAAAAGCAATTGATCAGGCTAAAATGGCAGCTGAAACTTCATCAAATATATTATTAACCGGAGAAAGTGGTGTAGGAAAAGATCTATTTGCACAAGCCATTCATAATTCAAGTCCAAGGAAAAACGAACCGTTTTTTGGAATTAATTGTGCTGCTATCCCCAGGGAATTGATTGCCAGTGAATTATTTGGTTATGAAGAAGGTGCTTTTACCGGGGCCAAGAAGGGTGGAAATCCAGGTAAATTTGAATTGGCTGATCAAGGAACTATTTTTCTTGATGAAGTTGCCGAAATGCCAATGGATTTACAGGCTTCATTGCTTAGAGTACTCGAAGAACGGAGTATTATTAGGCTAAGTGGAAGACAATTTATTCCTGTCAATGTCCGTATTATTGCTGCGACAAACCGGGATTTGATACAACAGATTGAAAAAGACGCTTTTCGTCAGGACCTGTATTTTAGATTGAACGTTATTTCTATTTATCTCCCCGCTTTAAGAGAAAGAAAAGGAGATATTCCATTATTAGTAGAGAGGTTTGTACAGTTCCTGGGCAATAGACTCGGAAAGACCATTAATCACGTTAAACCTGAGGTATTTGACTGTTTGATCCATTATGACTGGCCCGGGAACATACGGGAATTAAATAACATTATCGAAAGGGCCATTAACCTTTGTAAAGGTGATATATTAACGCTGGATCTAATTCCGGAACATATTCAAGAAGCAACCTTGGCTGCTAGCATTCCTAAATGGAAAAAGTCCATGCTCCAGGAAGACGAGGAAAAGGAACGACAGTTAATTGAATACTATCTCGACAAGGAATCAAATAATAGAAGCAAGGTTGCAGAATTATTGAAGATTTCCAGAAGCAGCCTTTATAGAAAAATGAGAAAATACAATATATGATAGGAGATAAGTTATTCGGAATGCTTTGCAGCTGTTTAATTTAATTGTTTCGTTTATAAAATAACTATACGATATTCTTCACCCTCCGCTCCAAATAAAACAATGGTGACCCATCTTTATTGTCTCATAAGATACAATTACAGATTACCCCTGGGATTTGCTAAAAGTGTTTGGCATGAATTTTGCTTTATATTTTTGTATTAACTTTTGAGGAGAGCACATTCATGCTTAAAAACGTGGGAATCATTATAAATCATAAAAAGGATCAAGCCGGTATTTTTAGCCTCTATCTTGTTGCTTGTTTTACAAAATTAGGGATTTCTACCTGGCTTGAAAATGAAGTGAACTATGCGGATGAAACAGATCTGATTATAATTCTCGGCGGAGATGGGACAGTGTTGTATAGTTTTCAGAAATATGGGCACCTGCAAGTGCCTTTTTTGTGTATTAATTTTGGAACGGTTGGATTTTTGAGTACCGTGGATGTCAACGATTTTTCTAAGTATCTATCTAAAATTATCACAAAAACTTATTTTATCGAGGAGCGCTCAATAATCCAAATAACATTAGTCAGTAAGGAAAAGGAGACTGATTGTGGATATGCACTCAATGATTTGGTAGTTAGATCAAATTGTCTTCATATGACTCATCAGCTTTTAAGAATTGACGGTCAAAATCTATGCGAATATGAGGGAGATGGTGTAATAGCTGCTACAGCAACAGGGTCAACGGGTTATTCGTTATCGGCTGGAGGGGCTATCATGGAACCAGGCCTTAACAATATCCTGGTCCAATCTTTGTGCTCGCGTATCAACTCACCCAATACTCTGATGTTAGATATGAATCATACATTGGAGATCATTTGTAAAGATAAAGAGCCTTTCAGCAGCTTTTTTATTGATGGTCGTGAGTATATGCAGCTTCGTAAGGATGATTTAATACGTATTACCAAAGCAGATATAAAAGCCCGGTTTGTAGTCTTAGATAATAATAGATATTATAAACTGCTCCGTAAACGTTTTGGGTAAAAAAGCTCATTGCATCTTGTGGGTATGAAAGGCTGTTTTAAATCCAGTATAAACAATGATTAAAACTTGGCACGAAAATTGCTTATAACATATTGTTGAAGGAAACAACCGCGAATTTGATAATGGAGGTGCGCCAAATGAGAATGTTTTTAGGTTCTGAAGGTAAGGAAGAAATAAAGGATGCCATTATAAAAATGCTTGAGGAATTTCAGTTGGAAGCAGAGGATATAATCTATTTTAATGTTGACAGAAAATCAGATTATAATGACCTGATTAAGGAATTAGAACGTGCAACCTTAAGTTGCATTGAGTAAGTAATAATCTAATTCAATTATTATCACTTAAGATCAGGCTCAAGGCCTGACAGCCAGGTAGACCGGATAAAGTCTGACTCAGGGATGTGGAACTTGTTTATCTGTCTGTCGCAGTGCAGCCGTAAACTTTCAAGGGATATATAGATCAGCTCATAGCGGAGGTAGATGCACTATGTCTATAGAAATCCAAGGCTTTAACCCTAAAATAATCGTCTTAGCATGCAATTGGTGTATTTATTCAGAAACCGTTCTGGTCTGCTTAAAACATCTGGAACACCCAGCCCGTGTCAGAATAATCAAGACTCCCTGTCTAGGTCACATGGATCCCCAATTCATATATCAAACCTTTCAAAATAGTGCTGACGGAGTGTTGTTAGTCTCGGGTTGTAGCGGCGACAACGGTTGCCTGCTGGATAATGACTGTATATACAGCCCAAAGGATCACCAGCAAATTAAAGAATATCTGAGACATTTGGGCGTTGAAAAGGAGAGATACCAGGCAGTCTGGCTCTCAGACCAAGGTGCTTACAATTTTATTGAGGCTTTTACTTTACTCATTGAAGAGATAAATAAACTGGGGCCATATAGCAAACATTATTTTCCTATAAATTCTGAAACAACTGAGGTGGATACACATGACTGCAGAAAACCAAGGCCTTAAACCGAAAATCATAGTTTTTGCCTGCCACTGGTGTACATATGCCGCAGGGGAGCTGGCGAGTTTAAACCAGCTGGCATATCCGGCCGAACTGCGGATGGAAAAGGTAAAATGCAGCGGTAAAATAGATCCCTTGTATGTACGGCAAAGCTTTGCCAATGGTGCCGATGGAATTATGGTAGCGGGTTGCAACGGCAAAGACTGCCCCTATGGAAGTGAATTTGAATACGATCAGAAAAAACACCGGGCCTTACACAGCTATCTGGAGAGTATGGGGATTGAGAAAGGCCGGTTTCAGGCCTACTGGCCCTTGGGAATGGAAGGCCCCCCCTTTAAAGAAGCTTTTGCCCGTTTAAATCAAGCAATAAAAAGGCTTGGGTTTATTAAATCAGAACCCTAAAATAACCAAGTAAGGAGAGATACAGATGCTTGGCAAAAACAAGTGGGGTATCCATCCCGATACCCACAAAACATCGACCGAAGGGAAACCGATCGAAAGCAATGCCCTGCCCGGCAGGGTAATTCTCCCGGTCAGTCAACATATCGG
>Ga0228535_1001281_pt1 | contig 41520 bp, 36 predicted proteins | sample SJ1metagenome_FD_168457 | JGI IMG/M metagenome (GOLD analysis project Ga0228535, IMG submission 168457) | Enriched culture of PCE-dechlorinating microbial communities from Ithaca, New York, USA - SJ1 | ecosystem: Engineered > Modeled > Simulated communities (microbial... > Unclassified | place... | reverse complement strand
GCCCCAGGCCCGGGCCACTTCCACCGTTTCATCGGAGGTCTGCTGGCCGCGGATGACCTCCAGCAGGCGCATGACCGGAACGGGATTGAAAAAATGCGTGCCGATGAAGCGCTCCGGCCGTTTGGTAATGGCGGCCATTTCGGTGATGCTCAAGCCCGAGGTGTTGGTGAAAAACAGGCAGTGCTGCGGCACGACGGCTTCCAGGTCCGCGTACACTTTTTTTTTCAAATCCATGAGTTCAATAACCACTTCCACCACCACGTCCGCGTCGACGGCCGCTTCCTTCAAATCCAGCGTCGGGCGAATCCGCCCCAGGACGGCATCCATCTGTTCCTTGGAAATTTTGCCTTTTTCCACGTCGCGGCTCAGGTTCTTTTTGATCGTGTTCATCCCGTTGTCGATGAACCGCTGCTCGATATCCCGCAGCGTCACGTCGAAGCCGGCCGCCGCGCACACCTGCGCGATCCCGTTGCCCATGAGTCCCGCGCCCAACACACATATTCTTTTGATATCCATATAGACCTCCGCACGATTTATTGTCAGCGGGATTCCCCGCTGGAAGTTCCGGAAACACCGCGACGGTAACAGACCGGCCGGTCATCCGTCAAGAAAAATACCGTTTTTTTCATTGAAATCCGGGGCGTCAGTGTGCAAAAATCGATCATGCACATTTATATCGACGGCTACAATCTGATCCGGCAGTCCATCCGCCTGCGGCGCTTCGAGCGTCAGAGCCTCGAAGCCGGGCGCAACGCGCTTCTCGAATGGCTGGCCCGCTATAAACGCACCAAAGATCACCGGATTACCGTGGTTTTCGACGGATGGCTCGGCGGCTCCGCAAAGGAAGAACGGGATTACGCAAACGGTATTTTTATAATTTACTCGCCCAAAGGCGTCAAGGCCGACGAGGTGCTCAAAAGGATCATCGCGTCTTCGGACGAGGACATTCTGGTGATTTCTTCCGACCGCGAAATCGCCTCCTATGCCGTCCGCCGGGGCAAGGCGGCCCTGTCTTCGCCGGAGTTTGAATCCATCGTGGAAAGACAGTTTGCCGCCCCAGGCAGCGACTTTTCAGAGGGAAAAGACGAAGAGGAAGACGACGAAAGCCGCCCGGTATCAAAAAAGGGTCCGTCCCGCCGGCTGTCCCGGGCAGAAAAGCAGGCCCGGGCCAAAGTTCGGAAGCTTTAAGTGCATGCCTGAATTAAAAACCGCTCCAGGAGGATCTGCGGATCGGTGGCTGAGGATTTCATGGCCCGGTCCATTTCCACCAGATCATCGAGATATCCGAGCAACACCGGATAGGAAAACCGGCGACAGTTGCGCAGGGCGTTGTACACTACAAACGGATGCTTGGAAATCAGCGTATCCTCCTTGCGCGCGGCCCCCGACGCCAGACGGGCCACGGCCGGATAAACCGTTTTCTGAAAGGCGCCGTAATCCATGTTCGGCGGCAGTCCGGGCAGACGCCCCGCTGCCACCAGCAGCGACGCCTGTAAGAGCAGACGGATTTCCCGGCCGATCATCGTGAGAATCATCAGATGATGCTCCCCCTGGTCCAGAAGGGCGCTAAGCGCCGCCAGGGCCGCCCGGGCGTTTTTCTCGGAAAGCGCCGCGGTTAAATCGAAAATCGAATCTTCGCGGGTTTTGCCGACAACGGCTTCAACGTCTTTATCCTCGATGACCGGCCGCTCTCCCGAAAACGCAATCAGTTTTTCCAGTTCGTTGAGGGACAGGCGCAGCTGGAAGCCGGTTTTCTTTCCCAGAGCCATCCAGGCCGCGGGCGACAGGGTCTTGCCGCAGCGGCCGAGCAGCTTCTGCGCTTCGCTTTTGAGCGTTTCCCGTGTGGCCGCTTCCCCTTTGAGGGCGCCGAAATGCAGGATCACGCCCAGTCTATCGATGACCTTGAAGATCTTTTTTCTCTTGTCCGCCGTGTCAGCGGTAAGAATCAGGCAATTGCCCGCAGGCAGCCCATTGGCGAGGAGTTTTTCAAACTGATCGGCAAGATCGGCCGAGCCATTGGACGTCATGCCCCGGCCGGCGCAGATTTCAACGATCCGCGGCAGCCACTTGTGCCGGTCTTCCCCCGGATCGTCCTCGACCGCCCGGCGCCACTGTTCATCGGTGATCTTCTGCCAGCCGGCGCCCTGCAGGTCCTCCCAGGCAAACCCCGACAGCTTCAAAAACGACTGGAAATACCGGGCGGCTTTGTCGGGATGCGCGTCGAGCGTGTCGCGGATTTTCCCGATCAGATCGCCGAGATTTTCCCGCGACTGGAAAATCGACGTATTTTTGACCACCACCGCCTTGGGCCCGCCCAAAAGCGAAGGCGCCAGCAGATGGTCCTGCAAAAGATCAAACTCGGCGCTGTCGCCGTCGATGAAAAAAAGACCGAAATCGCGGTCGCCCGGAGCGATGAGCAGATCCAGAAGCTGCTCCAGGGCTTCGCTGATCAGATACTCTTCGTCCCCGTACAGGAGATAGCAGGGCGCGACTTTACCCTTCTTCAAATCGCCGATCGCTTTTTCCAAAGTCATGCGTGACGTCCGCGGGAAATGATTGCAATTTAAATGATGACGTACTTCTTGATGTGTTTGACGACTTCTTCCGGCTCATCGATGATCTGGATCATTTCAACGTCAAAAGGCAGGATCATGTCTTTTTGCAGCATGCTGTCTCGCAGCCAGTCGAGAAGCCCCTGCCAGTAGTCGCGTCCCATCAGGATGACCGGAAAACTGCGAACGCGCTTGGTCTGGATCAGCGTGAGGGCCTCGAAAAACTCGTCCATGGTCCCGTATCCGCCCGGCATGATCACGTAGGCGACGGCATACTTGACGAACATGACCTTGCGGATGAAAAAGTACTTATAATCGAGCTGAAGGGTAGCGTAAGGATTGGGCTTCTGTTCAAAGGGAAGTTTGATGTTCATCCCCACGGACTGGCCGCCCGCTTCCGCCGCGCCCTTGTTGGCCGCTTCCATGATCCCGGGACCGCCGCCGGTGATGACGGAAAAACCGCTCTGGGCCAAAAGCCGGCCGAGTTCTTCCGCCGCCGAGTAATATTTGTCGCCGGGTTTGACGCGGGCCGAACCAAAAACCGTCACGGCGTTTTCGATGGAGGAAAGCACTTCAATGGATTCGACAAACTCCGCCATGATGCGGAAGATCCGCCAGGATTCCTCCTTCGACAGCGCGTCGATTAAGTATTGCTTTTCCATACGGTCCGCATCCTCCCACAGCACCGCCGATCGGCGCGGCCGGTCCGCCGCTGGCGGCCGAAATGAGTGATCACTTAATTGCTGCGCCGGCGCTGAACCTTGGCCAGTCTGCGGCGCGCTTCAATGGTTTTTCTCTTCTTTTTCACGGAAGGCTTTTCATAAGCCCGGCGGACTTTCAGTTCCTTGAATAATCCGCTCTTCGACAGTTTGTTTTTCAAAATTTTAAGCGCTTTTTCGACATCGTTGTCAATCACTTTAACTTCCAATGGCTTCCTCCTCTTTTGTTGTGATCCGGGTTTTTGGTTTTTGACTTTTAAATACAAAAAAAGGGCAGCACGCCGCAGGAGAGACTTGTCCTGCGCCGTCAACTACCCTGGAATTTCCAATAAATTTTAAATCACGCTCCTTGTCCGGAAATCCTGCCACCAACGGTGGATTTCCGGCGGTTTCCCGCAGAAAACTTTTCCCGGCGGCGAATCGTCTGGTCTGTGTTGCCCTCTCCGTCGCGCGGTAAGGTTTGCCTATATGCGATCCGGGCCAAAAATGCAACTAAAATAAACCGATTCGTCAAAACGGCCCGGCGGGGGCAAAAGCATCCTTTTTCCGCCGGCGGGTCCAGGCCTCGCTGGCGTACTTTTTTACGAGCCGCGCGGCCAGCGACTCTTCCGCCGGCGTCAGCGGCTCCGGAACGAGGCGAATACCCAGTTCTTCGACAAATCCCCTTTGCAGGGCCTGGCAGAGCGCCTCGACGCTGACGGGAGCGGCAAGAACCTGATTGACCGCCGCCACGCGGGACTGAAGCGTCCTGGCGGCATCCGGATCTCGCGGCCCCATCAGAGCGGCGTTTTTTTCCGGATCAAAACGCATCAGCAGCGAGCCGTGCTGCAAAAATCCGCCGTGGGTCCGCGTCTGCGCGCTGCCGCAGATTTTTTTCCCCTCCACGAGCAGTTCGCTGCCGAAAGGAACGGAAAAGCAGCAGGACGGCCGCTGGGCTCTGGAAACCGCCCCGGGGGGGGCTGCCGCCAGACGCGCGTCAATTCCCAGGGAATACAGACCGCGCGCCAGGCACCGGCTGACGATTTCATAGGTGCGGTAAATGTCGTCGGGAAAAAGGCTTGCGCATCGCCCGGCCGCAAGCGCGTAGGTGACTTCATCGCAGTGATAAACGGCTTTTCCGCCGGTGATCCGGCGCACGATGTCAACGCCGGCGGCGCGGCATAAATCGATGTGAATTTCCTTATCCAGATCCTGGAAATATCCGATGGAAACGGCCGGGTTCCGCCAGCCGTAAAAACGCAGGGTGGGGGGACGGTTGTTCCAGACGGTCTCCCGGAACACGGCCTCGTCAAGCGCCATGTTTTCAAAAGCGTCGCCGGACCGGTAATGGAGCAGCCGCCAGATCATGGAAGGGCGTCAATCCACTTCCTGCTGCATGATATAATCATGATACCCCGCCGCATCCAGAAGATCATCGAGTTGTTCCATATCGTCCATCTCAATCACGACCAGCCAGCCGGTATCGTGAGGATCGCTGTTGATGATGCCGATGTCGTCGTTGATGTCCTCGTTGACGCTGACGATTGTTCCGCTCACCGAGGCAATCAAATCCACGACCGCCTTGGTGGATTCAATGGAGCCGAAAGCCTCATCCCGCTCCACATACATATCAATTTCAGGGAATTCGATGGACAGGATCTCTCCCAGGCTTTCCTGGGCGTAATCCGTAATCCCCAGTGTGGCCATATCTCCGTCAACCCGCACCCAGATGTGTTCGCGACTGTAAAGTAGGTCTTCTGGAAACACCTTCATAACAGCATAACCTCAAAATTCATTCTATGACGATGAGTTTCTTGTTCATTCCGGTCAGGAGCTCGCAGCCGTTCTCTTTTACAAAAACCGTGTCTTCAATCCGGATGCCCCAGCGGCCTGGGTAATAGACGCCGGGTTCGACCGTGACGACCATGCCGGCCGTCAGAACATCCCGGGAATTCGGCGTCAGACGCGGCGCCTCATGAACCTCCAGACCGACACCGTGACCTGTGCCGTGAACAAAATAGCGTCCGTACTTGTCACCCAGCGTGCTGCGAACCAGCGCGTCCACGTCAGCAGCGGTTCTCCCCGCCCGAACAAACGCAATCGCATCATCATGCGCGCGCAGCACCGCACGATAAGCATTTTTTTGGACGGCTGTCAATTCCCCAATTGCAAACGTGCAGGTTTCATCGGAGCAGTATCCCCGGTACTTGACGCCGAAGTCAATGACCACAAAATCGCCGTGGCGCAGCCGGCGTTTGGTCGGTTTCGCGTGCGGCAGCGCCCCGTGCGGACCGGAAGCAACAATCGTTTCAAACGACACCTGCTCGGCGCCTGCCCGGCGCGCAATCCATTCCAGCTGCAGCGCCGTTTCCTGCTCCGTCCAGCCGGGCCGCATTTCCCGGGCCAGCGCGGCGATGGCCGCGGAGGCGATGGCCGCCGCTTTCTTCATCACCGCCTTTTCCCGCCGGTCCTTGACGGCCCGCAGCCCCGCCAGCTCATCGCCCAGCGGAACCAGCGTGACGCCTTTCATCTTTTTTCTCAGGTCGTTGTACGTCTCCACACTCACCGACACCGCTTCAAAACCGACGCTTTTGAGCTTCAGCGCCTGGACCGCCTCGGCGATGCCCTGGTTCTGATTCTGGACCTGAATCACCGGAATTCCCGCAGCTTCGGCGGCGGCCTGTGTCGTGTAGCGGCCGTCCACCAGCAGCCGGTCACCGTCCGCCCCCAGCAGGAATATGCCGGCGCTGCCCGTAAATCCCGTCAGGTAGCGGACGTGGCTCATTGTAGAAAAGACAATCCCGTCAAGGCGGTTTCTGCACAGTTTTTCCCGGACGGCTTTTCTTCTGGCGTGTAGGAAATGGGAGAGGGACTGCGACATGAATCTCGATCCTGTAAAGCTTAGGCGATGGTCTGAAAGCGCGCCCTTCGGGCGCTCCGCCCCGCGGCGCGCTGCTTTTTATTCATGTGGTTTTGCAACCGGTTTACAAAATTGCGGATGTTCCATGGCTCAAACAAAGACGACGCCGGCGCTGCTTTCTCCCGACGGAAATCGGGCGTTGTCTTTCCGGAAAAAAAAATCCGGCGGTTCCGGTTCACGGCAAGAGCTGTAAATACTCCCGGGACTTCTGCGCAAAAGGCGACTGCGGCGCCAGTTTGATCACCTGCGTAAAAGACTTTCGGGCATTGGCTGTGTCGCGAATTTTTAAATACGTTTCGCCCAGAAAAAAATGGGCATCATAGATCTCCGGGTCCAGCGTGACGGATTTTTCCAGATGTTGTCTGGCCTGGACCAGATTTGACTTTTTTATATAGATGAGCCCGATATTTTTTTCAATTTGCGCCTGCAACACGCCCATCCTGTCCTGCTGCAGGGCCTGCTGGTAGCGGGACAGCGCCACATCGTAATTTTGCAGATTGTAATACGCCCAACCGGAATTGTACAGGGCAAGCGCGGGCGTTGCGTAAAGATAATTTTTCAGCGCCCGGTCGAAAGACGCAACCGCCTTTTCCCACTGGCCCATGTCCATGTAAATCGCCCCGATATAATTGTGCGCTTCCGAGTAATCGGATTTCAGGTCGACGGCCTTTTGGAAACGCTCCATGGCCAGATCCCGCAAACCCCGGCCGTGGTAGGCAACCCCTAAGTAATAGTTGATGGTCGGATCGTTGGGCGCATTTTTATCCGCTTCCATCAGTTCCTTGAGCGCGCCGATATACTGTCCGGCTTCAATCAGAGACATACCCTTTTTCAGATAGAGATCCGCCTGCTCCCGATGCCAGGGCGTACTGGTGCAGGAAACCGCCAGCCATTGCAAGAGCAATACAAGGAGAAGCACGGGAATTTTCAGTTTCATGATGCCATCATCCTGATCGTTTTTTCTTTTCCGCCTGTCTGGGCATAAAAACCCCCTTTGCATGACAGCATGCAGAGGGGTTTTTTAAATGAAACCCGTGAAATGATTATTTCCGGTTGCGGCAGCGGTCCAGTTGATTGAGGTTCTTCGTGTCGCATTCATCTTCCACGTAACCGGATCCGGACAATATCTTCGGTGTGATAAATACCATCAACTGCCGTTTTTGCCGCGAAACATTTTCCGTTTTAAAAAGCCATCCCAGGATGGGAACTTTGTAAACCCAGGGAACGCCGCTTACAATTTTGTTTTCCTGCGTGCGAAAAACGCCGCCGATGACCACCGTATCGCCGTCCATGATGACAACCTTGGATTCCACTTCATTTTTGCGAATCGGCGGATTGCCCTGCAGTTTTTCGCCCTGCGCATAATCCGGCGTATCATTCGTCGCCTTGATTTCCATGGAAATCCGGCCTTCGTCGGTGATTTTGGGTTTCACTTCCAGCCGCAGAACCGCTTCCTTGAAGGTCACGGTCGCGGGCGACGTTCCGGACGCGGGCGTCACATAGGGAACTTCGTCGCCCTGCTTGATGACGGCTTTCACATTGTCCATCGTCACGACCTTCGGCGAGGAAATCACCCGCCCCTGGGTGGTTGCCTCCAGCGCGGAGAGCTGCGTCTCAATAAACGTGCGCGCGCCGCCGAAGACAATGCCCAGCGTGGGGCCGAGGAGACTGGACGGAAAGTTCACCGCGGCCATGGTCAGCGGATCGACTGTTCCCGCTTTCAAAAAGGGGATTTCGCTCGGATACGTCAGTTTCTGGGCGTTGGTTTGCGTGAGCGGATTGGTGCCGAAGGCCATTCCCAAACCGTAGGATCCGATGGAAGAATGGTTGCCGAATCCCCACTGGATGCCGAGATTGCGGACAAAATCTTCCGACGCTTCAACGATTTTGGCTTCAATGAGGATCTGGCGCAATTTGCCTTTTTCCGCCAGCTCCTGTATTTCTTTTGCTTTGCGGTCTTCTTCCGCCTTGCGAATCTCTTCCTCCGCTGCTTTCTTAACCTGGATATCCTTCCTCTGTCTTTCCAGAGTCATAACCGTGATGACGTCGCCGGTTTCCTGCTTGGTCAGGCCGTGAACCCGTAAAATGGCTTCCAGGGCCTGATCCCACGGCACACTCTTCATCGACAGTGTGACATTGCCCTTGACGTCATCGCCGGAAATGATGCTCACATTGCCGTATTCCGCCATCAGGCGCAGAACACTTTTAATGTCCGCTTCCTGAAAATCAAGGGAGATGATCCGGTCGGCCTGGCGTTTCGTGAAATCGCGCCGCGCGGGCCGTTTGATTTCCTGATCCTCATCGGCGCCCTGTCCCGAAACCGCGGCCTGCTTCTCGCGGACGGCGCTTAATTTTGCTTCGATGCCGGAAATGTTGAAGTCGATGATGACGAGCTTTCCTTCCTGCCGTATGGAATACGGCACGCTTTCCTTCAGGATGATTTTGAGGTTCACCCACGATCGGCCTGCCGTCGTCTGCGGCTGGGCCTGCACGGCCGTTACATTGAGCAGACGCCCGGCGCCGAGGGGTTCCCGCATCCCGTCGGGAACAAACAAATTCTCCAGCCGGACGAGCAGACTGTTGTCCGGTTGCAGGGACGGAGGAGACAGAGCCGGTTGCCGGGAAACCACCAGACTGACGCGCTCCCGCCCGGCCAGTTTTTCAAACAACACGTTTTCCAGATACCCCACGGCAGCGGATTCGTTTTTTCCCGCGGCGGTTTTATTTGAATCTGCGCCCGCTCCTGCGGCGACTCCGGAGGATACGGACAGGAAAATCCAGAGGACTATAAAAGCAGGAATGATTTTGAATAAAGTTTTTTTCATGACAGTACCTCGTTAAATATTTTTACGCAGCTTCAAAATAATTCTCTTAACTTTTTTCCCGTCTTCCTCATCCACCGTCAGCCGGTCCGCAAGAATATCCGTCACTTTTCCATTGCGAAGACCGATGCGCGTTCCGACAAATAGCGGGTAAAACCGTTTCGCCGAATCTTCGACGATCGCGATGCGCCTCATCTCATCCCCGATGATGCCGACAAGCCGGAAGCTTTCCACATCCGCCCTCTGCAACGGGAAAATGGACTCCACCTGGGCCTCCTTTTCCTTCTTCACCGCTTTAACTTCAACGTCCATAAACGGTTTGAACGGATCGGGCTTGCCCAGAGGATTATAGCTGTAAGAGCTGTCCTGCGCAGGCGCAGGAGAGACCGACGGTGCGGCGGGCATCGGAACCGGAACCAGCCCGGGAGCTGTTCCCGAAGGCAGGGACTGCCCGGCAGCTTTGGGAATCTCGGCGCCGGCGGCGCCAAAAGCCGCCGCAAAAAGAATCAGCAAGACGCCCCAAACGATGACTTTATTTTTTTTCATTTTTCTTTTCATGAGTCGGCTCTTGTTTATCCACAAACATGTACGTCCTGATCGTGCAGGATGTCGTAAGAAGATATCCCCGTCCCTTGACTTCCTTGCGATCGCCTATGGAAACATCGGACACATTGACAATCCGCGGCAATTTGGCGACTTTTTCGAAAAAATGCACCGTATTTTGGAAATGGCCCGTCACCGTAACTTTCACCGGAATTTCCTGGTAAAAAGGCTCCGGCTCGGCCGGTTTTTTGCCGTCTCCTTTGGCCGCCGGCTTCTTGGGCGCCGCCGTTTTCTGGTCGGACGGCTTCAGCAGCGCTGAAACCGCCGGTGTTTCCAGCTCCGCCTGCTCCAGCGTTTTAGCCACAGCAGCTTGCGGCTCAAATAAAACGAATTCAATATCGGCGTCTCTGCCCGCCAGGGCAACGGAATGAAAAAGTCCCGGAATTTCCCGCTGGTCGGGAAGTTTCAACAGGGCCACTTTGTAATTTTCCTCAAGCGCCGCGACTTCGGCTTTATACTTGTCGTACTGCAGGACGATTTTTTCCTTCTGCGTAATCTGCGCCCGGATGCTTTCCAGATCCTTCTCCAGGGTTGCTTTTTTCGTCAGGACGTCCGACAAAAAATAAAAGTAATACAGGTAGCCGATGATAAAAACCACCAGAATGACAATCAGAGCTTTGGCCTGGGGAGACAATTTTTTCAGATCATTTACCGTTATGGCCATAGGTTAAAACCCCTTTTTCATTTTACAGGAAAAAATAAAACGCTGCAGGGTGACACCGGCAATATCCGTTTTCTTGGAGGAAACCAGATCGACCGACTGAATGGGCGGAAAGTTTTCAATGGTTTTCATAAAATTCGCAGCGGCAATATTGTCCCGGCCGATGCCCTCGATGGTCAGGCTGTCCTTGCTCTGCGCTAATTTCACCAGCCAGATATCTTTTTGCGGCACCAGCATGGCCAGATCATCCAGCGTTTTCACAGGCAAAAGACGGTTCTCTTCCAGCTTGGCGATTACCGCCAGTTTCAATTGCAGTTCCGCTTTCTTGAGCTTGAATTTTTCCAGGTCGCCGACTTTTTCATTTAACACCTTCAGCGTTTGCTGGGATTCGGTCATTTTTGCTTCCAGATCCCGAACCTGGGAAACCATATAAATCTGCAGCCAGACCAGACAGAGGAGGAAGAGGATGAAGACACCCACGATAATGGTGATCTGCCGGGACAGATTTTCTTTCTTTTCTTTTTCGCGGTAAGGTAAAAGATTAATCTTAATCATTTATCACCTATTTTCCTCAAACCCAGCCCGATGGCCACGGCACCGACGGTCTTGATGCTTTCAATCTTCCCGGCATCAATATTCTTCTTGTTGTAGCCGATTTTTAAAAGAGGGTTGATCACTTCCGTCTCGATGTTCAACCGCTGGGACAAGTGGCCGGTCAAGCCCGCAATTCTTGAAGATCCGCCTGAGAGATATACACGCTTGATGTAGTCGCCGCCGAACGTCGAACGGAAATAATCAACGGACCTTTCGATTTCCGCGCAGATCGGTTCGGCGCATTCCAGGATGGCGTTTCTCAGGTCAAGGTTCTCCTGTTCGCCGCCGGGAACGCCCTCCAGTTTCATCCGCTCCGCCTCTTCCAGCGACACGCCGTATCTGTCCTGCAGTCCTTCCGTAATGGCGTTTCCCGCTATCGTAAAATCCCGGGTAAAAATGGACATGCCGCCCTTGATGACGTTGATGTTGGTCAGCCCCCCGCCGACGTTGACAATAACGACGATCTCATTGTCTTCGAAGTCGTAGTTGGCTTCGTACATCGTTTCCAGCGCAAAGGAATCCACGTCCATGATGAGCACCGTGAGGCCGGCCGCCGTAATCGCATCGAGGTAACTGTTGACGTCCGCCTTTTTCGCGGCGACGATGATGACGTCCATTTGGTTGGGGTTGAATTCGTTGTCCCCGAGAATCTGGAAATCAAAATTGACGTCATCCATATTGTCGAAGGGAAGGTATTTCCCCGCTTCATCGCGGATGAGTTCCCGCAAGTCGGCTTCTTCCATTTGCGCCAGGGTGACTTTCTTGACGATGACGGAACTTCCGGAAAGGGAGGTGACGATTCCTTTTCCCTTGCATCCGGAATTGCGGAAAAGTTCTTTGATGCTTGCGGAGAGAGCGGCTGCATCCTCCAAAACACCGTCCACGATGATTCCCGGCGTCACGGGAATCTGTCGAAACCGGTTAAGAACATAGCCATGGGACGTGTTGATGATTTCGGCAAGCTTCAGAGAATTGGAACCGATGTCCAGGCCGACCAGCTTTTTTGTTCCGGTAAATAATTCTTTTATGTCCATTAAAGCACCGAATAAGTCGTTTCTGTTTCAGAAAACCATCTGTCCCTTATTTTGCCATCCTGTATACAATATCTCCTTTTTTCACCATGCCCAGTTCGTTGCGGGCAATGGCTTCAATGTATGCCGGATCACTTCTCAATAAGTGAATCTTTTTTTCCAGGTCCCTGTTGAGGGCCGTCAGATGAGCGTTTTCTGTCTTGAGCGCAGCCAGTCTTTCGTTCATCAGGTAATTATCGACGATGCCCCGGTTCCCGAAAGTAATTAAAAGCGCCATCAAAAATAAAAAGGCTATTAAGTACCTGCCTATCTTCATGGATAATCATATCCTCCAGCAAAAGACGCTTTTAAACCCCGGCTACTGCGGAAAGACGTCTTCGTATGATTTCTGCAGGGCCTTGGCGACTTTCAATTCAGAATTTTTTCTCGTCGGCAATCCTTTTTCCATTTTGGCCACCGTTTGCGGTGTTAATCCCGCCTCGCGGGCCAGCTCGGAAATGCTAAGCGGAATCGACTCTCGATACTTTTTTACTCTATTTTTCTTGATATTTTCCATGATAACTTAAAGCAATCCCTTGACTGTTTGGCCCTAAAAAACTACAACTAATGGAAATTGTCAAGAAAAATATCAACAATAATAAAGATTAATTAATATTAATTAATCTTACTGGGCGATAATATCCTGCCTTTCAGATTTTATCGATCTATTTTTTCAAAACATGAAACAAAAAGGATATTTATGTGACATCTGTCACTGCCGCGGCCGGACGGAGGCCCAAAGCCCCTTCCTCAAGAGGGAAGGGGCCCGAATTGATTCACTGTTGGTCTTACGTTGGTTAAACGGACACGGAAGGCAGATTTTGTTGCGGTTCGCCCAGAAGAAATTTGCCGCCTTCAATCCAATCCTTCAGAATATTGGCAATCTGGCCGGCCTTGTAATAACTGGACAGAGGGGCGGTAATCACTTTTTTATTGTCGATCATCACCGAACCGCTGCGCAGATCCCCGTAGCTCACTTCCGCCACGGGCTTGGGATTGCCCTTCGGATAGTCCATGCTGTAGTCGTATACCTGGGCATAGATATCCGCGTCCCGGACGGCGGTATAGCGGGCCATTTCTTCATCGAGCATGGGAATGGGTACGCCGATGCCGACAAACAAAGAAACGCCGTACCCCAAGATGCTGGCGCCCGTGAGCCACTCGGGGCTCATCTCCTTCAGATTGCCGATCACCGCCAGGGTGCCCGCTCCTTCCTTGGGAACGCCGTTGGCCGACCGGGCCACATGAGGATTATGCTGTGTCCCCGGCCAGGCGATAAATCCCTGGGCGCCGCCCAGGAAGATCCGTGTTCCAACGCCGATCGTCCGGTAGTAGGGATCGTTGAACAGAGGGCTGAGCTGGCCTGCCGTCGCGTAGGACGCGTTGGCCATGCGCGGACGTAAAATGCCCATGTAGGTGTAAATCGTTGTGTCGGAGAGATTCACGGCGCAGTTATAGTTCTGATAGGCATTGCGCGGATTGAACAGGAAGGCGTCCCGCAAATCGTTGATGGTGATGTTTTTTTCAAATTTGCGCGCCGGATAACAATCCGTGCCGTATCCCTCGGCCCGCAATTTGACGACGTTGCCGGACACCAGATCTTCGATCACATGACCGCCGCCGTAATTGAATTCGCCGGGATAGACGCTGTTTTGCGGATCTCCCTCGACGACTTCCGTCGCGCCGAGATAGCAGTCGACCGCCGCAATGCCGCCGTAGGCGGGCACGTCGTTGAGCCAGACGCGGGACGCCCGGATGCGCGGCGCCGTGTGGCCGAAATTCAGAAAAGCGCCCGAAGAGCACATCGCACCGAAGGTGCCGGTCGTGACGACATCGACACGGCGGGCCGCCTCGACCTCTCCGTGACGCGCCACCACATCGATCATTTCCTCGGCCGTAACGACGACGGCACATCCTTTTTTGATCTTTTCGTTGATTTCCTGAAAGGTTTTTTTAACTTTGAATTTTTTCATGACCTTTTACCGGCCGCTCTTTATTTTGCCGGATTTCATACCACTGTTTTGGCGCAAATGCAAAATTCCTGCGCGCCGCGCCTTTACGTGTGTCCGAAGCCGCCCGGCCCCCGGACGGTTTCGCTCAGGTCGGCCGACTCGATCCACTCGGCCCGGCAGACGCGGGCAATGACCATCTGCGCCAGACGCAGCCCCCGGAACACGATAAACGGGGAATCGCCGTGGTTGATGACAATGAGCGCGATTTCGCCGCGGTAGTCCGCGTCGATTGTTCCGGGAGTATTTAAAAGCGTCACGCCCTGATGCAGCGCCAGGCCGCTGCGCGGGCGAATCTGCGCCTCATAGCCTTCCGGGAGAGCCACGGCGATACCGGTTGGAATTTTTTTGCGGCCGCCGGGCGGAATCGTTTCCTCGCCGGTAACGGCCGCAAAGAGGTCCATTCCCGCCGCCTGATCGGTCATATACCGGGGCAGGGGCAGATCTTCACTGCCGGCAATCCTCTTTATTTGGACTTTAAGAGTTTCCATGAAAGATTAGAAATCATCCCGCACCGGCTTCCGCCGGCGCGGGATGATCGTCTGTAACCGAAAAAACAGCTACTTTGTTTCCGCGCCCAGCGCTTCTTTCCGGCTGAGACGGATTTTGCCCTGTTTGTCCACTTCCAGCACCTTGACCATGACCTCGTCGCCTTCCTGCAGAACGTCCGTTACCTTGGCGATTCTTTCCTTGGCGATCTGCGAAATATGCAGCAGACCTTCCGTTCCGGGAAGAATTTCGACAAACGCGCCGAAATCGACGATTTTCTTGACGGTGCCGCGGTAAATCTTGCCGACTTCCGCTTCTTCGGTGAGCCACTTGACCATCGCCACGGCGCGGGCCGCCGCTTCGGCGTCGGCGGACGCGATCGTCACGGTCCCGTCGTCTTCCACGTCGATGGTGACGCCGGTTTCGCTGATGATCTGGCGGATGTTCTTTCCACCGGAGCCGATGACGGTGCGCACCTGGTCTTCCTTCACCTTGACGGTGGTGATGCGCGGCGCGTAGAGCGAAATGTCCGGCCGCGGCGCGGACAGGGTTTCGCGGATCTTGCCGATGATGAACAGGCGGCCGTCGCGGGCCTGGGCCAGCGCCTTGCGCAGGATGTCTTCAGTCAGGCCGTCGATCTTGATGTCCATCTGCATGGCGGTCACGCCTTTTTCCGTTCCGCAGACCTTGAAATCCATATCGCCGGCATGGTCTTCATCGCCCAGAATGTCGGACAGAATGACGACGTCGTCTCCTTCCTTCAGCAGTCCCATGGCGATGCCCGCGACGATGTCCCGCACCGGCACGCCGCCGTCCATCAGACACAGAATGCCGCCGCACACCGTCGCCATCGAGGACGATCCATTGGAAGAGAGAATTTCGGAAACGATCCGGATCGTGTAGGGAAACTGCTCCGGCGGCGGGAGCACGGGAACCAGCGCCTTGCGCGCCAGCGCGCCGTGGCCGATTTCCCTGCGGCCGGGCGACCGAAGCGATTTGGCTTCGCCCACGCTGTAAGGCGGAAAATTATAATGGAGCAGGAAGGAACGGAGTTCTTCGCCGCCGACATAGTCCATGCGCTGCTCATCCGAGGAGGTTCCCAGGGTGAGAGCGGTGAGCGCCTGCGTTTCGCCGCGGTTGAAGAGGGCCGATCCGTGGGCACGCGGCAGCACGCCGGCTTCCGAGCTGATCGGGCGGATATCGGTTGAAGACCGGCCGTCAATTCGCTTTTTGTCGTTTAATATCATCTCCCGGAGAATTCGGGATTCCAGATGCTCGATGATTGCAGCAACCTTTTTGCAAAGCCCGACGTCATCCCCGCCGATTTTTTTGATGACCGCTTCCCGAACGTCGCCCAGCTTGGCGTAGCGCTCCAGCTTGCGCGGCATGCCGTAGCCTTCTTTGAGGCCCGGCAACGCTTCCTCGCGCACCCGGGCGATCAGTTCTTCATCCGGCGCGGCTTCTTCCACCGGCCGCTTGGCTTTGCCGACCGCCGCCCGCATCTGGTCCTGCAGATCGATCACCGGCCGAACGGCTTCCAGGCCGAATTTGATGGCATCGACGATAATGTCTTCCGGCACTTCCTTGGCTTCGCCTTCCATCATGACCAGTTCGACGTCATAGGCGCGGCCCGACCGGCTCGGCGTGACCTTGCGTCCCACCAGAAAGAGATTCATTTCGCTTTCCTGCATTTTTTCCGCGGACGCATTGGCGACCAGTTCGCCGGCAATCCGTCCGACGCGCACGCCGGCGATCGGCCCCTTGAACGGAATGTCCGATATCTCGAGCGCGGCGGACGCGCCGATCATCGCCGCGACATCCGCGTCGTTTTCCTTGTCCACCGACAGCACCGTCGCCACCATCTGGGTTTCCGAATAGTACCCTTTGGGGAACAGCGGACGAATCGCCCGGTCAATGATGCGCGACGTTAAAATTTCCCGCTCGTTGGGACGCCCCTCACGCTTGAAAAAACCGCCGGGAATTTTACCCGCGGCAAAAGTCATTTCCTGATAATCCACGGTGAGCGGCAGAAAATCGACGCCTTCCCTCACACTTTTCAAAGAAACAGCCGTGACCAGCACGACGGTGTCCCCGTAATAGACCAGCGTGGAACCGTCCGCCTGCGCGGCTACATAATTGGTTTTGATTGTGAAATTTCGCCCTGCGAAATCCGTACTGAATGCTTTACTCATTAATTTCCTCCACCTTATTAGGTTGTTGTTGTCCGGAACAGGAAAGGAAAGGTTCCCGCGGCAAGCCGCAAAAAACCTTCAATTCGCATGGAACACTGCGAAGCGCGCCTGGTTTTCGTAAAAAAAACAGGTGCACGGACAAATTCAAGGGCGAAACGCAAAAGCCGATTGACTCCAGCAGCGATGAATCCGTGTCCAATCGGGAGTCCTTTTGCCTTCCGCCCTTGAATGGCTCTTATTATTTCCTGAGGCCCAGACGTTTGATTATGTTCCGATAACGCTCAACATCATCTTCCTTGATGTAATTGAGCAACCTTCTCCTCTGCCCGACGAGTTTCAGAAGACCGCGCCGGGAATGATGATCTTTCTGATGCGCCTTGAAATGCTCCGTCAGATATTCAATTCGTGCGCTCAAAAGAGCAATCTGTACTTCCGGGGACCCGGTATCCTTTTCGTGCAGCCGGTAGTCCTCGATTAATGCCTTTCTTTTTTCAACAGTTAACACGCTTTTTTCCTCCCTCTTAAAAAATTCCTTTTTATTTCAGTTATTCCTTATCGGTTGTCCAAACACCCTCAGGATTCTGGCCGCCCGAGCCTTGTCGTCCTGACCGGCCAGCGCGTCGGCTGGCATCAGCATCTCTGCCACAGCCACCAGATCACCATCAGGAAGCGTAAACTTTATCACATCTCCGGCCGCAAGAAAAGGAAGAACATTTTGCCGCAGCGTTCCCGCATCCGGCTGAAAACCGGTCCGGATCCGGTCGGCCAGCGCCGGAGCGGTTTCCACCGCCGGCATATCCGGCAGCAGCCGGGCCAGCGGGAGCAGTCGGTCCGCCAGGATCTCTCTGGGCGTCGCCGACGGCTTCTTCTCCAGAACCACGGCCATGTCTTCCGTAAAAAATCCGCTCCGGAGGCGGCGCAGTCCGGCCAGACACGCTCCGCACCCCAGGATCTTCCCGACATCGGAACAAACGGTCCGGATGTAGGTGCCTTTCGAGCAGGAAATTTCAAACGTCACGTACGGCCGGGCGATGCTTTTCACGTCAAGCGAGAAGATTTCCACTTCCCGCGCCGCCACTTCCGGAAACTCTCCGGCCCTGGCGTACTTGTATAAAGGCTTTCCTTTATGCTTGAGCGCCGAATAGGCCGGCGGCACCTGCCGGATCCTGCCCACCATCCGTTTCAACGTCTGCCGGAGGTCTTCCTCCGGCACCGGCTCGTCCGACGTCCGGATCACCTGCCCTTCCGTATCCTGCGTATCGGTCTGGACCCCCAGCAGCATGGTGGCCAGATAGGTTTTGTGCTGTGCGGTCAAAAACTGCGCCAGCTTGGTCGCCTCTCCCACGCAAACCGGCAGCACGCCGGTTGCCATCGGATCGAGCGTTCCGGTATGCCCCGCCTTCCGGACACCGAGGATCTTTTTCACTTCGCTCACGACATCGTGGGACGAATACCCGGCCGGTTTGTCAATCACCACGATTCCGTCCATAAACGCCTATAATTCTTTTACCGCCTGCCGCACCCGGGCCTTGATCCCGGCAAGATCGCCTTCGATCCGGCAGGCCGCGGCGTTGATGTGTCCGCCGCCGCCGAAGCGCGCGGCAATTTTTTCCACATTCACTTTACCCTTGGAACGCAGGCTCAGCTTAAACTGGTTGTCGCCGATCTGCGAATACACCATGGCGATGGCGACATCTTTCACCGTGCGGGGAATATCGATGAAGCCGTCCGTGTGTTCCATGCTCGCGCCCGTCTGCCGCAGATGATCGAAGGTCACGACCAGGGAAGCGGTTTGCAGCTCCAGATCGAGCTCCAGCGTCTCCAGCACCCGGGACAGAAGCTTCAGCTTGGCCGGCGGATCGCTTTCGTAAATATTTTCGGAAATCCACTGCGGACTCGCGCCGCCCTGCACCAGGTCGGCCGCCGCCCGGAGCGTATCGGGATGCGTGCTGGAATAGCGGAATCCGCCGGTATCCGTAAGAATCGCCGCATAGAGATTCGTGCAGATTTCCTCGGTCAGCTTCACGTGCATTTTACGCATCAGCCGGTAAAGCAGTTCTCCTGTGGAACTGGCTTTCGGATCCAGAAGGCGCAATTTACTGAATCCGCCGTTGGACACATGGTGGTCGATGTTGATGAGCGTCTTGATGGTCGTCACGTCGGCGGCGATTTTTCCGATCCGCTCCAGTTCGGAGCAGTCCAGAATGAAGCCGACATCATATCGGTCGAGATGTTCCAGTTCCGACACGATGTTTTCGGCACCCGGCAAAAACCGGTAATGCCCGGGCGTGGCGTCCTGGTTGTAAATCACCGCCTCCTTGCCCAGATCCTTCAGCATCCAGGCAAGCGCCAGCTCCGAGCCCAGGGCGTCTCCGTCGAGCCGGACATGGGCGGTGATGAGAAATCTTTTTCCGGATGAAATGGCTGAAATAATCTCTTTAATCATGCTTTTCTTCCTGTCGGGCGATTTGCGCCAAAAGCTTTTCAATCCGGTTGCCGTAGCCGAAGGACTTGTCGTGCACGAACATGATCTCCGGCACAAAACGCAGCTGCAGGCGGTGCCCCAGCTCCCGGCGCACAAATCCCCTGGCCCGGGTCAAGCCCGCCTGAACCTCTTCATTCAATTCATCCTTGCCCATTTCGACAAAGTATATCTTGGCGTTGCGGAGGTCGTCCGTCACCTTGACCGCTGTAATCGTCACGGCGTGCAGGCGGGGATCCTTGACCGCTTTGAGCAGAATATCGGACATCTCCGCCTGGATCAGCTCGCCGACCCGGTCCGCTCTTTTAAAATTCATCGTATTTTCCTGCTTCCCAGTCCGGCGTTTCCGACAGATCGGACACCGCCATCACTTCGATTTTCGAGCTCACCACCTCCGCCACCTGCATGTGCTCGATGAATGTGAGCAGGTGATCGACCTTGCTGCTGATATAGCGCGATTCATTGCCGGTAAGCGCAAATCCGATTTCGGCAAAGCGGTGGAGATCCAGATCGCCCACCTGGGCAATGGAAACGTTAAACTCGTTTTGCGCGCGTTTGATGATCTTGTTCAAAACGCTCCTTTTTTCCTTCAGGGAACCGGACTCCGGAATCCGCAGCCGGATGATGCCGTAACCGATAACCATACGTTCAGCCGTCCGCCTAAAGCTTTCTTTCCAGCTTCTCCATGATGTAGGCCTCGATCACGTCTCCCACGTGAATATCGTTGTAGCCCTCGACGCCGATGCCGCAGTCGAATCCGGCCAGCACCTCGCGGGCATCGTCCTTGAACCGCTTCAGCGACAGGAGCTTGCCGTCGAAGACGACCACACTGTCGCGCACCAGTTTGACCGAGGACGCGCGGGTGATCTTGCCGTCCAGCACATGGCAGCCGGCAACGATGCCGACCTTGGGCACACGGAAGAGCTCGCGGACTTCGGCGCGTCCCTGCACCACCTCCTTGTATTCCGGTTCCAGGAGGCCTTCCATGGCCGCCTTCACATCCGCGATCACGTTGTAGATAATGTCATAGAGCTTGATTTCCACGCCTTCCTGAGCGGCCAGTTCGCTCACGCGGGCATCCGGACGGACGTTGAAGCCGATGATGATCGCGTTGGACGCGGAGGCCAGCATGACATCCGTTTCGCTGATGGCGCCCGTCGAACTGTGGATCGTCTTGATCTGCACGTCTTCCGTCGACAGCTTCTTGAGCGCGTCGGAAATCGCTTCAATGGATCCCTGCACGTCGGCTTTGATGATCACGTTCAGATCCTTGACGCCTTCCTTGATCTTTTCATACAGCTGCTCGAGCGTGATCTTGGAAGACGCGGACAGTTCTTTTTCCCGCGTTTTGCGGATCCAGTATTCGGCAATGCTGCGGGCTTTCTTTTCGTCTTCCACGCCGATGAATTCTCCGCCCGTCTGCGGCACGCTGGAAAAACCGATGACTTCCACCGGCATGGCGGGTCCGGCTTCCTTGACGCGGCGCCCCTGATCGTTGATCATGGCCCGGACGCGGCCGAATTCGGTCTTGGACACAAACGCGTCTCCTTCGCGGAGCGTACCCTGCTGAATCAGCACGGTCGCCACCGGGCCGCGGCCGCGGTCCAGCTTCGCTTCAATGATGACGCCGCGCGCCGACAGAGTGGGATCCGCCTTGAGCTCCAGCACGTCCGCCTGCAGCAGGATCATTTCCAAAAGCTCTTCGATTCCGATTTTCTTTTTGGCCGACACTTCGCAAAAGATCGTGTCGCCGCCCCACTGTTCGGACAGGAGGCCGTGTTCGGTCAGCGCCTGCTTGATCTTTTCGGGCTCCGCGCCCGGCTTGTCGATCTTGTTCACGGCCACGATGATCGGCACGCCCGCCACCTTGGAATGGTTGATGGCTTCAACGGTCTGATCCATGACGCCGTCGTCGGCCGCCACCACCAGAACCACGATGTCCGTCACCTGGGCGCCGCGCGCGCGCATGGCCGTAAAGGCTTCATGACCGGGCGTATCCAGAAAAACGATGTCGCGGCCGTTGATGTGCACGTGGTAGGCGCCGATCGCCTGCGTGATGCCTCCCGCTTCGCCGTCGATCACATGGGTCTGGCGGATCGCGTCCAAAAGCGATGTTTTGCCGTGGTCGACGTGGCCCATGATCGTGACAATCGGGGCCCGGGGCAGCAGATTTTCCTCGGCGACCTGGGGCCGGAGCAGCGTCTCGTCGAATTCGACTTCCGCCTTTTCCACCTGAAAACTGAATTCGGAGGCGACCAGCGCGGCAATATCAAAATCGATCGACTGGTTGATGGTGGCCATCACGCCCATGCCCATCAGCTTATTGATGACATCGCCGGCCTTGACACCCATCCGCTTGGCCAGTTCGCCGGTCGTGATTGTCTCGCCGACACGGATGCGCCGTTTGATGGCCTTGGGCACGGTGATTTCGGTTTTCCGCATTTTAACGGGCGCGGCTTTCTTGTCTTCGCGCCATTTCGTGAAAATCACTTCCCGGTCGTCATCGACCTTTTTCAGCTTCTTTTCCCCTTTCTTTTCCAGGGTCTTGCGGCGGGGAACTTCCTTTTCTTCCTCAATGAAAACTTCCACCGGCCCCTTGCTTTTCTTCTTGGGCTTCTCAAATTCCCGCTTGATGATTTTTTCCGGCGGGGGCACAGCGGCTTTTTCGCCCGGCTTCAAAACCGGTTTGGCCGGCGCCTCTTTCTTTTCCTCCGGCCGGGAAATTTTGTGCCGCGACATCATCGGCGGGCGAACCGGCAAAATCACCGGCGGCTGCCGGGGCTTCTCCGGAGCCGGCGCCAGCGCCGGATGCAGAGGCTTTGCCGCCGGGACCGGTTCGGCCGGCGGGGCCGCCCCGGCGGGCGGGGCCGGTTCGACAGCGGGAGGTTCAGCCGGAGAGGCTTCCTTTTTGGCTTCGACAGCGGGAGCCGCCGGTTCGGCCGGCGCCTCCTCCTTGGGCAGGGCCGTTTCGGCAACCTCCGGAACGGCGGCCGGAGCTTCTTTTTTCGGCGCGGCCGGAGGCACGGGCTTTTCCGCCGCCGGCGTTTCTTCCTTCGACTCCGCCGCTTCTTCGGGAGGAGGAGCCTCAATCGGCGCACGCACCGCCCGGCGGCGGATGACGGTGGTCGTGATTCTCTCCTCGACAATCTGCCGCGGCGACGGGGCCTGGAGATCCTCTTTGACTCTCTCGATCTCGTGTTCCTCCAGTGTGCTGGCATGGGATTTGACCGTAATGCCCAACCTCTCCAGATGGGCGATCAGATCCTTGTTTTCCAGACCAAGCTCCTTGGCCAACTCGTGAACTCGCTTTTTCCCCATTCCCGAAACTCCCTCAAGTCAAATAGTGGATCCCTGAAAAAAAACTACACTTTCTTTTTTTCGCTCGTTTCTTCATCCAGCAGCGTGATAGCCTGCGCAATCCATTCCGTCGCCGTCTTTTCACCCACGCCGGGAATCGCGGAAAGCGCTTCCGGCTCCATCGCCGCCAGCATCGCAATGCTCTTGATGCCCTGAACGGACAGCTTTTCGGCCATGGCCGGTCCGATGCCGGGGATGCGGGTCAGCGCCATGTGCGCGTTTTCATCCTTTTCCGCCGCCATCGTTTCGCTCTTCACATCGATTTTCCAGCCGGTCAGCTTGACCGCCAGACGGACGTTCTGTCCGTTTTTGCCGATGGCGAGCGACAGCTGGTCGTCGGGAACGATCACCGTCATCGCCCGGTTTTCCTCGTCAACGAACACGCGGTTGACCTTGGCGGGCGACAGGGCGCTCGAGACGTATTTGGCCGCGTCCTCGGTATAGGGAATAATATCGATTTTTTCGCCGCGCAGCTCCTGGACGACGCTCTGCACGCGGGTGCCGCGCATGCCGACGCAGGCGCCGACCGGGTCGATGTCCTTGTCCTTGGCCTTCACGGCGATCTTGCCGCGCTTGCCCGGTTCGCGGGCTACGCTCACGATGTCGATGAGCCCTTCGGAAATTTCCGGCACCTCCACTTCAAACAACGCTTTCAGGAAGGAGGGATGGGTGCGGGATAAAACGATCTGCGCGCCCTTGGCGTTCTTTTTCACATCGAAAAGGTAGGTCCGGATGCGTTCGCCGCGCTTGTAAGTCTCGCGGTGGATCTGTTCGGCCGGCGGCACTACGCCTTCGGCGCGCCCCAGATTGACAATGATGTTGCCGCCTTCAAACCGCTGCACGAAACCGTTGATCAGTTCCCCCTTGCGGTCCTTGTACTCATCGTAAATATTGTCGCGTTCCGCATCCTTGACGCGCTGAATGATGATCTGCTTGGCCATCTGCACGGCGATGCGGCCAAAGGAGCTGGTTTCGATTTTCATTCCCAGGGAGTCACCGGGTTCGGCGCCTTCATCGAGCGTTCTGCGCGCTTCATCTTTGGAAATCTGTGTTTCTGGATCGAGCACTTTGTCGACGACCGTTTTGAACTGGAAAACCTCGATTTCGCCGGCGTCGTCATTGTAATGGGCCTCGATATCCACGTTCTGCCCCAGTTTTTTGCGCGCCGCCGTCAACATCGCGGCTTCGAGGGCTTCCGTGATAATCTGTTTGTCGATCCCTCTGTCCTTACCCATCTGCTCGATCAGACGTTTAAGTTCATGAAACATTTAAATTCCCTCCATTTTTCCAGCACTCGGGCTTTAGCAACCTTACAGCCTTCAGGCGTTTTGATCATTATGCAATCACGGCTGTTTCATCCACCAGATTGGCTTTGGCAATGTCTTTTTTCGGTATGCTGTACACTTTTGCCGCCACGTCCAGGCGGACAACTTTATCACCATTTTCTTCCGTAAATTCAATCAGTTTACCCTGAAAATTCTTCATGCCGTCGATTTTACTGTGCGTCTTGAGCCTGACATTGGTGCCGATGAACCTTTCGAAATCGACGTCCCGAAAAAGCGGACGGTCAAGGCCTGGCGACGATACTTCCAGCGTGTAGGGACCGCGGGACAGATCGTGGACGTCCAGAATGTCGCCCACCTGGTTGCTGACGGTCGTGCAGTCGTCCAGCGTCACACCGCCTTCCTTATCCAGAAAAAGACGGAAAACCCAGCGGGAGTGCATTTTCAGGCACTCGACGAAAATGAGTTCCATCCCCTCGGCCAAGGCGACCGGCTCGGCCAGCCGCCATATTCTGTCCCTTAAGTCATCGTACATATCGATTCGCTTCAGAAAATAAAAAAGTGGGCGAAAGCCCACTTCAGCATACTACTTTCCGTGATGGTCGGGTTGCACCTACCACATACCAGGAGGCATTGCAAGCACTATTTGCCGCCCCGGAAGGGGCATGCCGGCAGACTGTATAATGGAGCGGGCGATGGGGCTCGAACCCACGGCGTCCAGCTTGGGAAGCTGACATTCTACCACTGAATTACGCCCGCTCACGGCTTGGAACTTTTATTCAACAGAGCATTTTTGTCAAGGTTTTTTTACGGATAGACGTCCGGGAGCCTCTCTTGCCGGTTGACAGCCAAAGAATTATTGGTTAAGAGGCGACACTCCTGAAAAGGTTCAAGGACAACGGCAAGGGCAGGGTAGAGAACAATATTGAGCAAGCAATTATTAAAAGAAATCGAACGGCGGCGGACGTTCGGCATCATCAGCCACCCGGACGCGGGCAAAACGACGCTCACCGAAAAGCTGCTGCTGTTCGGCGGGGCCATCCAGCTCGCCGGGGCGGTGAAAGCGCGCAAGGCCTCCCGGCACGCGCTTTCCGACTGGATGTCGATCGAAAAGGAACGCGGCATTTCCGTTACGTCGTCCGTCATGAAGTTCGACTACGCGGACTGTGAAATCAATCTGCTCGACACGCCCGGCCATCAGGACTTTTCCGAAGACACGTACCGGGTGCTGACGGCAGTGGACAGCGCGCTGATGGTGATCGACGGCGCCAAGGGCGTCGAGACGCAGACGCAGAAGCTCATGGAAGTCTGCCGCCTGCGCAACACTCCCATCATCACCTTTATTAATAAATTCGACCGGGACTGCCTGGCTCCGCTGGACATTCTCGCGGATATCGAAGACAAACTGCAAATTGAATGCTCCCCGCTTTCCTGGCCGATCGGCATGGGCAAACGTTTTCGGGGCGTTTACAATCTGTACAGCCGCACCCTTCATCTCTTTATGCCGGGCAAGGCCAGGCGCTCCGACGAGGGCGTCGTCATCAGCGATCTCCATGATCCGCTCCTCGACGAGCTTTTGGACAGTCAGGCCGCCGAGCTGCGCGAAGAAATTGCGCTTCTGGAAGGAGCGGCCAATCCCTTCGCCGTCAGGGACTATTTGAAAGCGGGCCAGACGCCGGTTTTTTTCGGCAGCGCCATCAACAACTTCGGCGTCAAGGAGCTGCTCGATGCTTTCGTGGCCATTGCGCCGCCGCCTTCCCCCCGCCCCGCGACGACGCGGATCGTCAATCCGGAGGAAGAGGAGTTTTCCGGGTTCGTCTTTAAAATTCAGGCCAATATGGATCCGGCGCACCGTGACCGCATCGCGTTCATGCGGATTTGTTCGGGCAAATTCGAACGGGGCATGCGCGTGGTGCACCATCGCCTGGACAAGGAAATCTCCCTGTCCAACGCCACCATTTTCATGGCGCAGGACCGCACGCACGTCGACGAGGCGTATCCCGGCGACATCATCGGCCTGCACAATCACGGCACGATCAAGGTCGGCGACACCTTTTCACAAAAGGAGCCTCTCAAATTCACGGGTATTCCTCATTTCGCCCCGGAGCATTTCTGCCGGGTACGCCTCAAGGATCCCCTGCGCATCAAGCATCTGCAAAAGGGGCTGGTACAGTTGGCCGAAGAGGGCGCCATTCAGGTTTTCCGGCCTCTCTGGGGATCGGACAATATTCTGGGCGCCGTCGGGGCCCTGCAGTTCGAGGTCACCATGTCCCGTCTGAAAAATGAATACAGCGTCTACGCCGATTATGAGAAAGCAGACTACGCCGCCGCCCGCTGGGTCACCGGCGACGACGCAAAAAGGCTGGACGATTTTCAGAAAAAAAATTTCAGCAACCTGGCCATGGACACGGAAGGCAATCTCGTATATCTTGCGTCAAGCGAGTGGCGGTTGTCCCATATCATGGAGGAATGGCCGCAGATCCGGTTCCACAAAACCATGGAAAAAAGCTGATCCAAGGGGCTCTCTGGGAGATCCGGCATGAAAATCCTTTCTTATTCGAGCGTGGCGCCAACCCGCTTCGAGGGCGGTTCAGCCCGGGGCGTCGCCGGCCGCGTGGTCATCGGCAAAGACGACGGCGCAGAGCATTTCTGCATGCGCGTTTTTGAACTCGCCCCCGAAGGGCACACTCCCGCCCATGCCCATGCCTGGGAGCATGAAATTTTTGTCCACGCGGGCAGCGGCGAAGCATTTGCCGACGGGCAATGGCACTCCCTCGACCCCGGTACCGTTCTTTTCATTCCGGCCGGAAAAGAGCACCAGATCCGCAACACCGGAAAAAATACGCTGGTGTTTGTGTGCCTGATCCCGGCAGGCGTTCCCGAACTGTGAATTCCGCAGACGCCGCCCGAAGAATTCAGCTCCGGCGCTCAAAGACTATTCCCGAAGGCTTTCGGACATGAGTTTTGCCAGATACCGCTATCTGATTTTTGTCCTGCTCGGCACCGCCTACCTCCTGGTTTTCTTTCACCGGCTGGCCCCGGCCGTCGTAGCCGTCGATATGATGGCCGACCTGCAAACCGGCGGCGCGCTGATGGGCCTTCTGGCCTCGGCTTATTTTTACCCCTATGCCCTCATGCAGATTCCCGCCGGACTCCTGTCGGATACCTGGGGCCCCCGACGCTCCGTGGTGGCGTTCTTTTCCGTGGCGGCGGCCGGATCCATCCTTCTGGGCTTCACCCAGAACGTGACCATGGCCATCACGGCGCGCGTCCTGGTCGGCCTGGGCGTGGCGATGGTCTTCATTCCGACGCTGAAAATCCTCACCCGCTGGTTTGAGGCTCACGAGTTTTCCCGGATGACCAGCCTTTTAATGTCGCTGGGCGGCGTGGGGGCCTTTACAGCGTCCACGCCGCTGGCCTTTTTAAGCGACGCCATCACCTGGCGCGGCAGCATGATCGTCATCGGCGTCGCCACGCTGGCCATCTCCGCACTGATCTGGCGTCTGGTGCGCGACACTCCCGAGCAGTCCGGCTACCGGCCGCTCACCAACTGCGCCATCGACAACACCTGCGACGGCGTGAAATACGGACTTCTGGGCGGCATCTTTCTGGTCCTGAAAAACAAAATCTTCTGGCCGATGGCGCTTTGCAACTTCTTCGGCGCCCTCGTGACGCTGAGCTTCAACGGCCTGTGGGGCGGCCCCTTTCTCATGCACGCCTACGGGCTTTCGCGGACCCAGGCCGGCGGCGTACTGTCGATGATGGCTGTGGGCCTGATCTTCGGCGCGCCGTTCTGGAACTGGCTTTCCCACCAGGTGCTGTACTCGCGCAAAAAGGTCCTGCTCATCAGCCAGTTTTCCGGCCTTTGCCTTTTTGCCCCGCTCGCTTTCTTTACCGCCGGTTTCTCCGTCCTCCAGCTCTATCTGTGGTGCTTTTTCTTCAACTTCTCCATGTGCAGCATGGTGGTGGTCGGCTATTCGGCGATCAAGGAATCCTTTCCTCTGCAGATCTCCGGCACCGCCACAGGCGTCCTGAACATCTTCCCCTTTGCCGGCGCCGCCCTGGGACAGCCGCTCATCGGCTGGTATCTGGATTCCGCGGGCGCCATCGGCGGCCGCTATCCCGTGGAAGCCTATTCGGGCGCGTTTAAAATGTGCCTGATTTCCCTGGTCGTAGCGTTTTTCTGCAGCACGCTGGTCAGGGAAACCCTGCCGCCGAAGACACCCGGGCCGAAGACGGTTCTTTAGCGCCGGGGAATCTCTTTCCTTGGATTTTGCGCAGAGGGGAATCTCAGCCGGAAGAATCGCCCAGCAGACGGGAGCGGACAAGACTGATGTGGCTGCGCAGAAAATAAAACTGGTCGGCAAAGGAAGCGGGAACCTTTAACTGGTTGACGCTTTGCTCGATGTGATCGAGCCGGCCGATCAGCTCTTTGTGCTTTTCGGGCGTCCTTTCCCGGCTCATGTCGCCTTCCAGCTCCAGCAGAGCGCGGTACCAGCGCAGAATGCGCAGCCGTATCCGCCAGCGGTACATGACCGGAAGCAGCTTGAGTCCGGGAATCAACACCAGAATCAGCGGCACAAAAACCACCAGAAACCGGTTGAGGAAGCTCGCGATCCGGAAGGGCAGATACCGGTAAAAGAAAGTCTTGCCGGATTTGTAATAGCGCAGCGCGTCGGGACTGATGCGGTATTCATGCTCCAGCGGCGCTGGAAACTCCCCCTGGCGCTGGAAACGGCCGGCGCGGCCGTGGACTTCCGTGGCCGCCTCGAGCAGCACATCGGAAAGGGCGGGATGCAGATTTTCCCTGGCAACCAGCTCCACCGTGGGACTCAGCAGATAGATATCGTGATCGGGGATGTTTTTGCCGAAGTTGACCGATCCTTCCAGAAGCACCAGCTTGTTGAGATACCGGGTTCGGCGCGCATAGGCATCCGCCTGTTTAAAGTGGAAAGCGGTGATCCCCGGCGTTCGCATCAGATCGCGCATTGTCCGGGAGGCGGCGGAATCTCCCATCATAAAGACGCCGTCGATTTTGTCCTGTGCGAGAAGCTTTTCCGCCTCCTCGTCGTCGATTTCCAGAAGCGTCGTCGGACCGCCGGGCTTGATGTCGTTGAGCGCCAAAAGCGCCAGCGCCAGCACATTGGTCCCCGTGCCTTTCTCGCCCACCGCCAGCTTTTTCCCGGTGAAATCCGACAGCAGGGCAAACGGCTTTGAGGCCCGGTAAAACAGGTACAACGGTTCGTAGGATACGCTGCCCAGCGACATCAGACGGTCAATGTTTTGTCCCTTGGCCACGCCGGACTGGACAAAACCGACATCGACTTTAAACTTCGGATCCACGAGGCGCTCAAGATTTTCGAACGATCCCGCCGAAGGCAGGATTTTCAGCGTTACACCTTTGCGCGCCAGGATTTTCGCGTATTTCCCGGCGTTGCGCTGGAAGAGGCTGCCGGCGTCGCCGCTCGTGATAATGATGGTCAGGGGCGGAGCAAAGTAAAAAAATCCAAAGACGGCGGCCAGCAAAACTAATGTGGTAAAAATCAGGGCAGACAGTGTGGCGCCGGGCCCCAGACCAAACGTCTGTCCGAATGCCGCCTGCAGGGTGTGCAAACGCAGCCGCAGGCGCGCAACCAAAGACTGCCTTCCCTCGTCCCTGCTGTTCGTTTGATCTTGCGTCATTTTCAAGTCCTCGCGCCCCAAGCCTCGCGGTACATTTTCCCGCGTCCTTAAGGCATGTTTCGCCTTCTCTCCCGCCTGCGTTCGGGCGCAAACATTTTATCGGAAACGCCCGCCAAAGGCAACAGGGCCCCGACAGGCTGTAAGGAGCAAATGATTTGTCCGGTGTTGTAGCAGATAAACTGTCCGGTTGATAAGTTACCTCATGGAGGTGACGGATGAGACGGACGGAGATGCTACAGGAGATCCGGAAGATGCGATTTGAAGAGATGTATGTGGATTGGCAGAAAGGGCGATTAAGCCAGGAAGAAGCGGCGATGGTATTGGGCATATGCAGCCGGACATTTCGTCGGCAGATATGCCGATATGAGGAAAACGGGTTGGACGGGCTCAGCGATAAGCGATTGACGCAAGCCTCGCACCGGAGAGCGCCGGTGGATGAAGTAATGCGACTTACGGAGCACTATCGAAGTCGGTATCAGGGCTGGAACGTGAAGCACTTTTATTCGTGGTACATAAGAGATGGTGGGAAGCGAAGTTACACATGGGTAAAAAATACCCTTCAGAGACAGGGGGAAGTTGCGAAACTAAAGAAGAAAGGTGTCCATCGCCGGAGAAGAGAGCGAAGCCCGTTGCCGGGCATGATGATTCATCAGGATGGGAGTTCCCATGAATGGGTTCCGGGGAAGAAGTGGGATTTAATCGTGACCATGGATGATGCAACCAATGAGCATTACAATGCCTTTTTCGTTGAGGAAGAAGGAACGACGAGCAGTTTTCAGGGGATCCAGGACGTTATCCTCAGGAAAGGATTATTCAGCACCATTTATACGGATCGAGGCAGTCATTATTGGTACACACCGAAAGAAGGGGGCAAAGTGAGCAAGACTGAGCTGACCCAGTTTGGCCGGGCAATGCAGCAATTCGGAATTGTGATGATCCCCGCCTATTCCCCCGAAGCCAGGGGGCGAAGTGAAAGAATGTTCCGCACCCATCAGGACAGACTCGTCAAGGAACTTGCCCTGCATAACATTACCAGCATGGAGGAAGCCAATCGTTATATCAAAAAGACCTATCTGCCGGCACACAACAGGGAGTTTAAACAAAAACCCTTGGAGGAAGGGTCCGCGTTTGTTCCCTGGGCAGGAACCCATTTTAAGGACATTCTCTGTGAACACCATGAGCGGACTGTCACGTCGGACAATTGCGTGGCCTTTGACAACATCACGCTCCAGATTCCGCCAGATCAGTATCGCTGTCATTACGTCCGGGCGAAAGTAAATATCCACCGTTACACGGACGGTTCCCTGGCAATCTTTCACGGCCCGCGTAAGCTGGCCGATTATGATCAAAATGGGCAATTAAAGAAAAAGAAAAAAAACAAGGCAGCGTAAGTCCGCCGCGGCCAAAACCGAAGGAAAGGGGCTGCGGGCTGCGGGCTACGCCCTCCGCCCCTTTCCTTGAACATCGTTAAAAGCGGACATATCATGTGCTACAAAATAGGACTTTTCTATTTGCTGCTAACAGGTCTTTTCTTTTGGCGCGGTATGAATATCCGGGCGGGAAGACGGCGGGATCAAATTTTTCCTTGATTCCTGGACCGCACTGAACTAAATGGTATAAAAATTTTTTAAAGAAATGAGAGGTTTATGTTTTCTATGCAAGATACCCTTCCCCCGGCGGAGGCGCCGGCAGCGGCAGCCGCCGCGCTTCCCGAAATTTCGCTTGACGGGCTCAACCCCGAGCTGCAGGCCGCCTGCGGGCGCGCGGGCTGGACGCAGCTGGTGCCGGTGCAGGCCAAAGCCATTCCCTATCTGCTGGCCGACCGCGATGTGATGATTCAGTCGCGGACCGGCAGCGGCAAGACCGGCGCTTATCTTCTGCCGATCATGAAGAAAGTCGATCTTCGGAAAAACGTCGCCCAGGCGCTGGTCCTGGTGCCCACCCGCGAACTGGCCCTGCAGGTGTCGCGCGAAGCGGAGATGCTGTGCGAGGGAACGCAGCTGCGCACGGCGGTGGTTTACGGCGGCGTCGGCTATAACGCCCAGCTCGAAGCGTTCCGGAACGGCGCGCAGCTGGTCGTCGGCACGCCGGGGCGCATTCTGGACCACCTGCTCAAAAACACCCTGACGCTGGATCATCTGAAAATGCTGATTTTCGACGAGGCGGACCGGATGCTGTCCATGGGCTTTTATCCCGACATGGTGCGCATCCGCAAATACATTCCGACAGGCAGGATCGCGAGCAGCATGTTTTCCGCGACGTTTCCGCCGCAGGTCGTGCGTCTGGCCGGACAGTTTTTGAAGGAGCCGGAGCTGCTCAGCCTGAGCGGCAACGAGGTGCACATCGCCGAGAGCGAACACATTTACTACGTCGTGCCGGGAATGCGCAAAGACCGGTCGCTGGTGCGGATCATCGAAATTGAAAATCCCGCGTCGGCGATTATTTTCTGCAACACCAAGGACACGGTGCACTACCTGTCCGTCGTTCTCAAGCGCTTCGGCTACGACGCGGACGAACTGAGCTCCGATCTGGCCCAGACCGCGCGGGAAAAAGTGATGGCGCGCGTCCGGCGCGGCGCGCTGCGTTTTCTGGTGGCCACCGACGTGGCGGCGCGCGGCATCGATATTCCCGATCTTTCCCATGTGTTTCAGTACGAGCCGCCGGAAGATCCGGAAGCCTACATTCATCGCGCCGGCCGCACCGGGCGGATGGGGTCCAGCGGCGTGGTGATTTCACTGGTCGCGGAAATGGAAAAATTCAAGCTGCAGAGCATCGCGCGCTATTACGGCATCACCATGGACGAGCGGCCGCTGCCGTCGGATGAAGAGATCGAGCGGGTCGTCACCGAACGCGTGACCGCCCTGCTCGAGTCCCGCCTGCGCAGCCGCGACAATCTCCAGGTGGAGCGCATGCAGCGCTTCAAAGCGCTGGCCCGCACGCTCGCGCAGTCCGAGGAAGAACTGGCGATCGTCGCGATGCTGCTCGACGACTACTATCAGCTCACTCTGCATGCGCCGCCCGAGCAGCCCGCCGCCGAAATCCGCGAAGAGAGCGCGCCGCCCAAGCCCCAGGCCAAGAGACCCAACCGAAGATCGCATTCCCGCAACCGAAAGGAGAAGAGTTTCCAGCCATGATCCGTCTGCGCCGGCATTTCCGTCTGCTCGTTTATCCGGTTTTGTGCGCCTGTCTGCTCATGCTGTGGTCCTGCGCGACCACTCCGCCCGTCCCCCCGCCGGCCAAGCCCGCGCGGATTGCGGTCGTCCTGGGCGCGGGCGCGTCCAAGGGATTTGCCCATATCGGCGTTTTAAAGGTGCTCGAATCGCACAAGGTTCCGATTCACATGGTGGTCGGCACGTCCGTCGGCTCCTTCGTGGGCAGCCTTTACGCCTACGGCTACAATCCCTATGATCTGCAGATGGTCGCCCTGGCCGTTCAGAAAGAGGACATCGCCGACTACATCATTCCGGACAACGGATTCATCAAGGGCGAGAAACTGGAGCATTTTATCAACGCGAAGGTGAAAAACACGTCCATTGAAAAATTCCGTCTGCCCTTCTACGCCGTGGCCACCAACATTCAGACCGGCGAGGAAATGGTGTTCGGCCGCGGCAATGCGGGCCGCGCGGTGCGGGCCAGTTGCTCCATTCCGGGCGTCTTCAATCCGGTGACGATCGGCGGCCAGGCGCACGTGGACGGCGGCGTGGTGAGTCCGGTGGCCGTCGAGGCGGCCCGCCGCTGGGGCGCGGACGTGGTCATCGCCGTGGACATCACGTCGAGCATTTCGCCGGCCGCGCCCGCCGGAACCTTTGAAACGATCATGCAGGCCATCGACATCATGTACAACAAGATGGCGGTGCTTCAGTTGAAAAACGCCGATGTCGTCATCAAACCCAAAGTGGGGCACATCGGCTCGAGCGATTTTTCCAAAAGGCACGAAGCGATCATCGAGGGCGAGAAAGCGGCGGCGGGCGCAATGCCCGCCATCAACCAGGTTCTCGTCCGGCTGCGCCAGGAAGGCCGGCTGCAGTAAGCGTTTGCCGAAAGGCGCGCGCGGTTTTTTTGCGCCGCGCGCGGACAGTGCGGCGCGCGGGTGGCGGGAGCCGGTATGAAAAAGCCTTTGCGGGTATTGCTGGTCGGAAATTCCGAAGACGAGGCGCTGGCGCTTATCGGAGCGCTTGAAGACGGCGGTTTTGATCCCGCTTCCCGCCGGGTTGAAAACGACCGGGACGCGGCCGAAGCGCTGGCCGGGACGCCGTGGGATGTTGTCCTGTGCGGCGACGAACTGCCCGGTTTCAGATATTCCCAGGCAATTCCATTTTTCCGCAAAACGCAAAAGGATCTTCCCCTGATCGTCGTTTCCGGCGCCATCGGCGAGGAGGCGGCGGCTGAGTGCCTGCGCGACGGCGCCCGGAATTTCGTAAGGAAAGATCGTCTGTTTCGCCTGGCCCCGGCCGTGGCCGAAGCGCTTGCGGCGGCGGAAAAAAGTCGGACCGCACCGGACCCGGACGGTCGCGCCGGGGCGGTTGAAGATCTGCAAAAGCGCCTCTCGGAACAGAGAGCCCGGATCGAGGCGCTCGACGCCGAGCGGCGGGAAGCTGAAAGAGCGCTCGCCGAAAGCGAAGAGAAATTCCGCGATTTCATGGAAAACGCTCCCATCGGCGTCTGTGTTGCCGATCTTGCGGGCCGCGTGTTCTACATCAACCGGAAAATCGAGGAGGCGACCGGCTGGTCGCGCGGGGAGCTTCTGAACCAAAATGCGCTGGATCTCGGATTTTTCGATGCGCAAACCAAAGCGATTCTGCTGGGGCGCCTGGCCGCGCGGCTGGCGGGCGATGAACCGCGGACCACGGAAGTTCCCGTCATCCGCCGGGACGGCTCCCGCCTGTGGGTCAATCTGAAAACGACCATTCTGGAAAAAGACAAGCTTCCCCACGGCCTGCTGCTGGTTTTTATCGATGTCACCGACCGCAAGGAAGCGGAACAAAAAATCGTCGAAAGCGAGGAGAAATACCGCGCGCTGGTCGAAAACGCCCAGGAGGCGATTCTGATCGCCCAGGAGGGCGTGCTCAAGTACGTCAACCGGGCGGCCGTGGACCTGTTCGGCGCGTCCTTTGAAACGCTGACGTCGACGCCGTTTACGGAGTTTGTCCATCCCGAGGACCGCGAGGCGGTCATGTCCTATCATCGGCGGCAGCTCAGCGGAGAGGAAGCGCCGGGCCGCTTCGCGCTGCGGATGGTGACGGCCGCCGGAGACGTGCGGTGGGCTGAAATCCGTTCGACGACTCTGTCCTGGGGGGGCGGCCCCGCCACGCTGAACTTCGTTTCGGACATCACCCAGCGCAGGCAGGCGGAGGAGAAGCTCCGGGAAAGCGAGGAGCGTTTCCGCGCGCTGTTTGACAATTCGCAGGATTGCGTTTACGTGATCGATCTGGCGGGCTCCTTTGTGGACGCCAATCCGGCCGCTCTGCAACTGTTGGGCTACGATCGCGCCGAAATAGCATCGCTCAACATTTTATCGCTCCTCGATGAATCGGACCTCGCCAAAGGCGTCGAGGAATTTGCGGAAATCGTGCGCACAGGCCAGCAGAATTTTGTCGGCGAACACACCTTGAAGACGAAAAACGGCGGCCGGATTTTCGTGGAAACGCGCGCGTCGCTGGTGTACCGCAACGGAATGCCCTACGCCGTTTTGGGCATTGCCCGGGACACCACCCAGCGCCGGACGGCGGAAATGCAGCTGCGCCGGTACGCCGACGAGATCAGCGATCTGTACAACAACGCCCCCTGCGGCTACCATACGATCGGCGCCGACGGATTTTTTTCCCGCATCAACGACACGGAACTGAAATGGCTGGGCTACGGGCGGGAAGACATCGTCGGCAGGAAAAAATGGAGCGACCTGATGACGGCGGAGAGCGCCGCGCGATACCGGAAGATCCTTCCGGTGGTCCGGCGCCGGGGGGAGAAGAACGACGTCGAATTCGACATGGTCCGCAAGGACGGATCCGTTTTTCCGGTCCTGCAAAACGCGCGGGCCGTCCGGGATGACCGGGGCCGTTTTCTCCAAACCCGTTGCACCATTTTTGACATCACGCAGCTCAAGAAAGCCCGGCTGGAACTGCACGCCAAACATGAAGAGCTCGCGCGGGCCTACGACGACCTGCGCCAGAAGCAGGAGATGATTCTCGCGCAGGAAAAGATGGCGTCCATCGGCATGCTGGCTGCGGGCGTGGCCCATGAGATTAAAAATCCGCTGGCCGTCATCCTCCAGGGCCTGGACTATCTGCAGACGACGCTCCGGGCCAACCGGCTGCAAAAGGAATCTTTGGTCCGGCTCAACCAGGCGGTGCTGCATGCCGACCGGATCGTCCAGGGACTGCTTCGCTTTGCCCGCCAGACGCCGGTCGCCCCCGTCCGGCAGGATATCCGGAAATTGCTCGACGACTCCCTGATGCTTACGGAGCATGAATTGCACGCCAAAAACATTGCGCTGGCCAGGGAGTATCCTCCGGATCTGCCGGGGCTTTCCGTCGACGGAAACCAGTTGAAGCAGGTGTTTGTCAATCTGATCATGAACGCCATTGAAGCCATGCCGGCGCGGGGGGCGCTGACCGTCCGCGCGGAAGAGGTTGAAAACAGTGAAGGAAACCGGGCGGTCCGCATATCCTTCCGGGATACGGGGCAAGGTATTCCGGCGGACCGGCTGTCGAAAATTTTCGATCCCTTTTACACGACGAAAGCCGTCGGAAACACGGGGCTGGGACTTTCCGTCTCCAAGGGGATTATTGACATGCACCGGGGAATCATATACGCTGAAAGCGAAAAAGGAAAAGGGACCACCATGGTCGTTCAACTGCCGGTAACATAAACGTGTGAGGATATTTTATGGCAAGGCCGATTCACATTCTGGCCGTCGACGATGAAGAGTCGTTCACCTTTTTCGTCAAGCTCAATCTGGAAAAAGAACCCAAAGCCCGTTTCCGGGTCACCACGGCGGCGACCGGAGAGGAGGGCCTGCGCCTGGCCAAGATGCACCGGCCGGATCTGATCCTGCTGGATATCATGATGCCGGACAAGTCCGGCGCGGAAGTCGCTGCGGAACTGCTGCGGGACCACCGCACCAGGAACATCCCGATCATTTTCATCACGGCGCTGGTCAAGAAAGAGGAAGTGAGCAGGGATACGGGAACGCTGGGCGGGCGGGAATTTATCGCCAAACCGGTCGGCAGCGCGGAACTGATCCACCGGATCGAAACAGCTCTTCACATCTAATACCTTTGGAATACACGGGAAAAACGTTTTCCGCCGGACAGCCTGACGGCGCCGGCGGTCGCGAATAAAAAGTCGGACGAGGAGGGCAGGATGCCGGAAGGAATGACGGATCACAGAGGACTTCATTCGGGCCGCTTTTTTTGCGCTTCGGCGGCGATACTGGTGATTTTATGGCTTGCGGCCTGCAGCGGCGGCGGTTCTTCAGCGGCGGCCTTTAAAAGCTCCGCCAAGAACATCACCGCGTTTTCGATTCTGGGCGTAAACGGCGTCATTGCCGGAAACACCATTACGCTGACGCTGCCTTTCGGAACGAACCGCGCGTCGCTGGTGGCCACGTTCACCGCCACGGGTGTGACGGTTGCCGTCGGAGGCGTCGTCCAGACAAGCGCCGTGACGGCCAACGATTTTACGCTGCCCGTCACCTACACGGTAACCGCCGCGGACGATTCCACCAGGGACTACGTCGTGACGGTGAACCTGGCGCCCGCGCCGGGGAGCGCCGTCATCGCGGATCACCTGGCGGCGGCCGCCTTCGGCAATATTCCGCCGGCGCAAATCGCGGCCGCCAAGGCCGCTCTGCACATCGCCTACGGCCACACCTCGCACGGCAGCCAGCTCATCACCGGCATGGACGCCCTGGCTTCCGCAGATCCGCTTTACGCCTGGAACGCGGGCGGGACGGGCGGCGCCCTGGATGTCCGCGACGGCGCGATGGCGGGGGATGTCGGCTACTATCCGGACTGGGTCGACAACACCCGCGCCTACCTGGGGGCGGTCAACGCGTCGGGGCGGGGCGTCCGTCATCCGGAAATCAACGTCATCATCTGGTCCTGGTGCGGACAGGCGGCCGACAGAACCCAGGACAGCATGATCCAAACCTATCTTGACCCCATGACGGAGCTGGAGAACGAGTATTTCGGCATCCGGTTCGTTTACATGACGGGGCATCTTGACGGAACGGGGACCGCCGGCAATCTGCACCGGCGCAACGAGCAGATCCGGGCTTACTGTCTTGCCCACGACAAGGTTCTGTTCGATTTTGCCGATATTGAAAGCTACGATCCGGGCGGAAATGAATTTTTAAGCCGCATGGCGACCGACAACTGCGATTATAACGGCGGCAACTGGGCGATGGAGTGGATTGCGGCCCATCCCGCCCATCCCCTGACGCTGCTTTCCAACTCCCACTGCGACAGCTGCGCCCACAGCCAGAAACTCAACTGCGTGTTGAAGGGCCGCGCCGCCTGGTGGCTGTGGGCCCGGCTGGCGGGCTGGGACGGCGCTTTCTGAAGCGCCCGCTGGCAACCAGCGTGCGTCGCCCGGCCGGCGCCGCTATTTGCGCAGATTGTATTTGATCATCTTGAGCTGCAATCCCTTGCGGCTCAGCCCCAGCAGCTTGGCGGCCCGGGTGACGTTGCCTCCCGACTCCTCCAGGCACTGGAGGATCATCTGCTTTTCCGCGTTTTCCATGTGCGTCCGCATCCGGTCCTTGAAGGGTTTTTTATCGCCCGCCGCTTCGGCCAGGGCCTCTGCTTCCAGGCCGGCCTTGAATTCCGGCGGAACCTCGTCGGCGGTGATGAGCGGGGTTCTGGCCAAAAGCATCATCCGCTCGATCAGGTTTTCCAGCTCCCGGATGTTGCCGGGCCACGGATAACGCAAAAACATGTCCATGACCGCGGGGGCGATGCCGGTGACGGACAAATCGAGCTTGCGGTTGAATTTCTCGACAAAAAACTCCGCCAGCGGCAGAATGTCGTCCGTCCTTTCCCGCAGCGGCGGCACGGCGATCGGAAAAACATTGAGACGGTAAAACAGATCTTCGCGGAAAGAGCCTTCCTGCACGCTCTGCTGTAAATTGCGGTTGGTGGCGGCGATGATGCGGACGTCCACCCGGATCGTCTTGAGGCCGCCGACCCGCTCGAATTCCTGCTCCTGCAGAACGCGCAAAAGCTTCACCTGCATGTCGCGGGGAATTTCCCCCACCTCGTCGAGAAAAAGCGTGCCCTTGTGCGCCAGCTCGAACCGGCCCGGCTTGGTGATGGCCGCGCCCGTGAAAGCGCCTTTTTCGTAGCCGAACAGTTCGCTCTCCATCAGCGTTTCGGCGATGGCCGCGCAGTTGATTTTGATGAGCGGATTTTTTTTCCGGGGCGAATTGCGGTGGATGGCCTCGGCCACCAGCTCCTTGCCGGTGCCCGTTTCTCCGGTGATCAGGATCGTCGTGGTCGTGGGCGCCACGCGCGTGATCGCGTCGAAAATCTCCCGGGTCGATCGGCTCGCGCCGATGATGCCGGCGCGTTCGATGTCCTCCGGGGGCAGGAGCAGCTCGTTTTCCTTCAGGTTGCGCGTCTTGATGGCCTTGGAGACGACGTTTTTCAGCTCTTCGAGTTCGAACGGCTTGGTGATGTAGTCGAGCGCGCCTTTTTTCAGCGCCTCCACGGCCGTCGCCACCGTGCCGTGGGCGGTGATGATGATGACGGGGATGTCCGGGTATTGCCGGCTTGCGCGGTCGAGCAGTTCCATGCCGTCGACGCGCGGCATCTTCAAATCCGTCACCACGGCGGCAACCGGTCCGGCCTCCAGGATCCGGAGCGCTTCCGCTCCGTCGGCGGCCGCCGTGACCTCGTAGCCTTCCTTTTTCAGCATGGCGGCAAGCACCAGGCGCATGTTCAGTTCATCGTCAACGATCAGTATCCTGTTCATGGCTTCCCACTATTCGAACTTGGCGATTAAATCAAGGCGCATTGTGATCAGTTCCGGCCGGCGGCGGCCAGACGGATGAAAAAGACGCTGCCCTGTCCCGGAACCGACTTGGCGCGGATGGCGCCGCCGTGCTCCCGGATGATCCGCTGGGAGATGGCAAGCCCCAGCCCCACGCCTCTTTCCTTGGTCGTGTAAAAGGGCTTGAAGATGTTTTTCAGCTCCTCGGGGCCGATGCCGCGGCCCGTGTCCCGGATTGCAATGCCGACGGCCGGACCGGCGGCGGTATCGATGCGGGAGGTCCGGAAGGTCAGCGTGCCGCCGTCGGGCATGGCTTCGACGGCGTTGAGCGCAATGTTGATCAGGACCTGCAGGATCTGCTGTTCGTCGACCGGAACGCGCGGGAGGGCGTCGTGCAGTTCGCGCCGGATCGTGAGCCGGTCGGCCAGACGGTCGGCGCTGATGACGGCAATCGCCCTGGCGACGATGGCGTTGATGTCCTGCGCGACGACTTTGCCGCTGCCCGGGCGGGCGTAGTTCAGAAACTGGCTGACGACGGCGTTGAGGCGGTTCACTTCCTCGATGATGACGTTCAGCAGCTGGGTCTGCTCTTCCGTGGCCGCCTCCGATTGCAGGTACTGCGCCGCTCCTTTGATCGATCCCAGCGGATTGCGGATTTCGTGCGCGAAGACGGGCGCCATCTCGGCAAGGAGCAGGGCTTTTTCCCGTTCCAGTTTTTCATCGAACTCGTACAGCGACGTGAAGACATCCTTACTGTCGGGATACAGCAAACTGAAGATCTTCTTCAGAATCATTTTGACCGGCGTCACGGAGATGACGATCAGAAACGACGTCATGATCACGGTGGTAAACGACGGCAGGATGATGTTGAACAGGTACGCCACCAGGTAAAAGAGGAAAGCGCCGATCAGCGTGCAGACGAAGATGACGAGCGCACGGGCGAGAAAGTCGTGCAGTTCGGAAAGCTGGGGATAGGCGATCACGAGCAGCGTGAAATACAGCAGGGCTCCCAGCACCAGGCCGGCGACCGGAGGAAGAGACCAGCCCGCGAGTCCGAGCAGATCGACCGAGCAAAGCACAGCCGCCGCCGGGCAGGCGATGAGCAGATAGCCCAGGCGTTTTTTCTCCGTGCTGGGCTCCAGCCGGCGGACGTGGCGAAACAGGGCCCAGTAACAAACGGCAAGCACGGCCCCCGTGTAGGCGCTTCCGGCCCATCCGAACCGGGGCTCGCTGCCCAGCGGCGAAAAGCCGATGACGAGACCCGCGGCGCTGAGGGCGGCTGTGACGGCGAGCGATGCCCGCGGCAGGGAAGACGTATGGCGCGTGAGCTGCCGAAAAAACAGGACGGCCGGCGGAGCGATCGCGAACAGGCCGACGGTCGCGACGGCCGTCCAGAAGTCCGGCGCAAAGAGCTCCCGGAAAAAAACCGCCGTCTGGTGAAGAAAAACCGCCAGGCAAAGAACGGCAAAGGCTCTCTGCAGCCTGTCGGTCTTGCCGGTGATGAAAAGCGACAGCGCGATGGTAAAGCTGGTGGCCGCCAGCGTAAAAGTGTCCATGAACAATCCTCGTTTCCGGAAAATGCCGAATGGCGGCTATATAGCGCAGAACACGCAAAAAACTAAGAAAAAAATGCTTGTGTCTGACCGCCGCGCCGCCGGCGGCTTCCGGGGCTGCGGCCGCGCCCGGAATCGATTGACTTTTTTCCTGGTCTGATTTAAGAGCCGGAGAAAGATAAAACAACAATGAAGAGGGATGGGTGAAGTTCATGAAAAAAAGAGATTTCCTGAAAAATGTGGTCGAGCATATCGATATCAAGACGCTTGACGCCGTGCCGATGATCGAGGCCATGAAGAAGATGTCCTTTTCGGCCCGCGATCTGGCCAATGCGGCTGATATTTACGACCGGATGCTCAAGGAAAAAAAATGCGCCGTCATTCTGACGCTGGCCGGTTCCACCAGCGCCGCCGGCTGCATGCAGGTTTACGTCGATCTGGTGAAGAACAACATGGTGGACGCCATCGTCGCGACCGGCGCGTCGATCGTCGATATGGATTTTTTCGAGGCGCTGGGATTCAAACACTACCAGGGAACGCCGTTTGTGGACGACAAGCTTTTG
>Ga0228535_1001277_pt1 | contig 41645 bp, 30 predicted proteins | sample SJ1metagenome_FD_168457 | JGI IMG/M metagenome (GOLD analysis project Ga0228535, IMG submission 168457) | Enriched culture of PCE-dechlorinating microbial communities from Ithaca, New York, USA - SJ1 | ecosystem: Engineered > Modeled > Simulated communities (microbial... > Unclassified | place... | reverse complement strand
CAAATCGGTTTTGCCGGCCCGCCCGACGCCCCGTTCCATGAGTCGTCGATCAAGCGAAATCCACCGGCTGCAATCGAAGATACTGATCCGCACGAACTATTTCATGCAGCCCTGCCGAAAGGACACAACTCACCGTTGATGTCCGTGAGCAACTGCTCAACCTCATCTGTCTCCCAGACATATTCTCGCTGATACTCAGGCACGGCGTAGAACGCCTGAAACAGATCAGCGACTTTGATATCTTGGCTTTGAATCGTTTGCTCGCTCATTGGCGTTATTCCTCTCGTGTCTATCCGCTTTCTGAGGGAACCTCAGGGTCAACCCTTCGTTTGCGCTTTAACGGTAGTCGCGGCGAAATTGTAGGACTCGGGGTCCCGTGTCCTTCATCCGGGCTTTCTCTCGACTGTCCAATTCTTGCGTCCATCCTACTCACGCCGGTCTTTCCCATTCGAACAACTCGTCTCGGGCTCTCAGTCATATGTCGTTCGTCGTCGGTGTCGCGCTGGGGGTAGTGTAGGGGAACAGGGCAGAAATGGCAAGGGGCAAACTCGTGAAGCGGGAAGCAGTTGCGGCGGGACCCGCGCAGGCGGGATCTCACACGAAGCCACAGAGCCACAAAGGTCGGGCGGGATGGCGGCTCGTGCCCCGTGACTCGTGATCCGGGTCACCAGCCACGGATCACGGGTCAGGCGTGCGGAGCACGCTTATCATGCTGCTGGCGGAAGGCGCAAAATGCCGGGGTTTCAGGGGCAGAGCCCCTGAGATAAACGGTCCGCCGGCATCTGGAATCGAATCCGCCGCCTGGATCAGCGACGCTGCTGCGCGGTGGGCAAGGCCCTGAAGCTGCGTCGCCAGGATCAGCCGGCTTGGGCAGTGGACCTGGCGGACCGTGCGGCCAAACGTTTGTTTCGTCGCTATGTGCATCTGATCGAGCGGGGCAAGGCCTCGCCGACGGCGATCATGGCGGTGGTGCGGGCACGACAGGAGCCATCGGTGGGGCACATAGTGCGACAGGCGGCCAGGTCCGCCGGGCTCTCGGCAGACTTCTTCAACCGTCTTGCCCGAGGCCAGCTTGCCTTCGGTATCCCGCAGAAACTTCACGATCTGTTTCGGACTGTACTTCTGCTTCATCTGGGTATCCTTTCTGCAAATCCAAACCTATTCCAACGGATACCCTCTAACCCTCACTGGCACATTTCCCGGGGGCAGGTCACTCGTGGCCTGCTCCCGGATTCCCGCAGATTCGCGTCATAATCCAAGGCGAGACATGTCACCATCGTAAGTCATGAGTTCCGCTATATGGCCCGGAAGCGTCGCTGCCTATCAGAGGATTGTCATCCGCACGTCTCAACGAACCGATCAGTCTCCCATTGTGACGACATCCACTTCCGCATAGCCGATGTTGCTGTTGTTCTCGGTGTTCTTCAACGCGCGAAGCTTGATATAGCGGGCCTTCTCCGGGGCAAACGTCTTGGTCTGCCACAGAGGGTTGTTCTTGATGTTGGAGAACTCCCCTCGATCGACCAGTTTCCATTCCACATTATCATCGGAAACGTAGAATTCGTAATTCGTAATGATCCCGGGCCCCCACATGCCCTGGTCCGGGAAGTATCGGAAACCACCAAGGTTCTGTTCCTTTCCCAGATCGATGACCAAATCGACGGGCAGACGCCGGTTTCTCGGTTGATGCCATGCTGTGGAGGGGTCCCCGTCCAGGAGGGCGTAGGCCTTCTTGTCGTCGATGCCGACCAGCTTCCAATCCTTTCGGGGCAGGTCGAAGGCTTCGTGGCATACGGGACTGCTCTTGCCCGAAGCGGGTTCGTAGGCAAAGGCACTGACCTGCACTTTCCCTTCGGTGGGAAGAGGAGCGGTGTATTTGCTCGAATTCACAGTCGGTAGGCTGCCGTCCAGGGTGTAATACACAACTGATTCCCTGTCGGCCGGCGTGATGATGACGTCCCCAGTCTGGTTTCTGACGATGGTCGGAGACGTCAGAATCTGCGGGGCATTGTAGATCCCGACATTGGAGATGACAGGACAACTCTTCGAGTCGGTGATCCGGAAACGAACCTGTGTCGCCTCGACCGACGGGAAACGCAGAATCCGTTTGTATCCGATGGTAGTTGCCCGGGCGAGTTCCTTCCACTGTCCATCGACCAGAGCTTCCACCGTGAAGGCCTTCACGCGTTGTCCCAGGCGAATGTGTTCCTGTGCCAGGAAACGGTTGAACGTGGTGGGTTTGCCGAAATCCAGGGTCAAGGACGCTGTCGTGACGTTGTCATCGGTAGCCCAGTAGGTGTCCTTGTCCCCGTCCAGGGCCTTGACGGCCCCGAATCTGTCGGCAGAGCCGCGAACGTTTGTAGCATGGGCTTGGGCATTCCTGGCGAGATCTACCGCGAAAGCCTCCTTCACGGCTCGGGCCAGATCCAGCGCGGCCCTTTCGTCGGTCTTGTGGATCAGGCCGTTGGGCATGATGGGGAAGTTCAGAAGCAAAGTGCCGTTGCGTCCGATGGAGTTGTAGTACGTGTCCATCAATTGAGGCAGAGTCTTGACCCTGCTGTCTTCCCGCGGGTGGTAGAACCATTCCGGCCGGATGGACGTGTTGACTTCGCCCGGCACCCACGAATCCCCGTTCTCCACGCCGTGGTGCAACATGTTGTAGGGCACCTCGCCGGTGGCATTCAGCAGACTCCAGTTGGTTTCGCCCACAAAGCCTGCTTCGGTCCCCACCCAGCGGAGATCGCCCCGGTCGCCGCCATCGTTCCAGATCACGATGTCGGGTTGGAGCTTGCGGATCAGCTTGTAGGTGTTGCCCCAGTCGTAATAGACGGTACGATCGATCTTGCGGTTTTCGTTGGCGCCGCCGTAATAGCCGGTCCCGCCGTTGGCCCCGTCAAACCATACCTCGAAAATGGGTCCGTAGTTGGTGAGCAGTTCCGTCAGTTGATTGCGGAAGTAGGTGATGTATTCGGGCCTGCCATATTCCGCGTGGTTGCGGTCCCAGGGGGACAAGTAGATCCCCAGTTTCAGGCCGTACTCTTTGCAGGCGTCGGCCAGCTCACGAACCACGTCTCCCTTGCCGTCGCGCCAGGGAGCGTTCTTCACCGAATACTCCGTGTACTGAGAGGGCCAGAGGCAGAAGCCGCAGTGGTGCTTGGCCGTCACGATGATGCCCTTCATGCCGGCTTCTTTGCAGATCCGGGTCCACTGGCGGCAATCCAGGTCGGTGGGATTGAACAGTTTGACATCTTCATCGCCGTTGCCCCACGCCTGATCCGTGTAGGTATTCAAGGAGAAATGGACGAAGGCGTAGTACTCCATCTCCTGCCATCGCATCTGATTCTCCGACGGAACAGGACCACAAGGGGCCGGCGCTTCTGTCTGCGCCGAGCCCAAGCCCATCCATCCACAGACAGAGAGGATGATTCCACACAAGCAGCGTCTGGCCATGCTGTCTCCTTCGTCTGACTTCAATGAACTCCGGTTCATGCGGGAAGTTGCCGCATTTGCCATTGGAATTCGGCTTGCCGCCGGGTAACAGAAGACGACTCTACGCCGCAGCCTCCTGTCTGTCAAGCAGCGTGGCGATCGCGTCGATCAACTGCGGCAGTTGGCTAAGGTAACAAGCTTGTAAGTCTCTCTGGCGATAGCCAACTCCTCATTGGCGGGAACCGTCACCGCATAGACGGCCGAATCGCTTGTCGAGAAGACCGGAGCGTTACGAGCGTTCAACTGGGCGTCGATGCGCAGGCCCAGGTATTCGAAGGGCTGCAGGATTTGTTGGCGGAGGCAGGGACTGTTCTCGCCGATCCCGGCGGTAAACACGATCGCGTCCACGCCGTGCAAGGTGGCCGTAAAGGCACCGATGTATTTCTGGATGCGGTACACGAATACGTCAACAGCCGCACACGCACGAGCGTCTCCCTGGTCCGCCCGGTCCAGGACGTCCCGCATGTCGCTGACTCCGCAAAGGCCGCGCAGGCCGCTGCGTTCATTCAGCAACCTCTCGATCTCGTCCGGCCCAAGCCCCATGTCTCTCGCCAGGTAGAGCACGATCGCTGGGTCGATATCCCCGCAGCGAGTCCCCATGACCACGCCCTCCAGAGGCGTGAATCCCATCGAGGTATCGACACTCCTGCCGGCGTCGAGGGCGGTCACGGAGCAGCCGTTGCCCAGATGGCAACTGATGATCCGGAGAGACTCCATCGATCGGCCGACGAGCCGGGCTGTTTCCTGGGCGGCGTAGCCGTGGCTGATGCCGTGAAACCCGTACTTGCGGATGCCTTGTGCCTTGCACAGTTCGATCGGCAGGCCGTACAAATAGGCTTTGGACGGCATCGTCCGATGCAAGGCTGTGTCGAAGACGGCCACATTCGGAACATCGGGCAACTGCGCCTGGCAAGTCTCGATGCCCAAGATGCTCGGACGATTATGCAGCGGCGCCAACCCCACCACGTCTTTGATTCCCTGCAGCGCCTTCTCGTCTATGCGTACGGCGCCGCTGAACTTCGCGCCGCCATGGACGATGCGATGGCCGATTCCCTGGACCGCGTCCTCCAAATCACCACCGAAGTGTTCTCTCAAACTCTCGAACGTGACCTTCAGTGCGGCCCGGTGGTCCGTCAGCGGCAATTCGCGCCGCAGGGGTTCCTGGGAAGCGTGCTGCATGGACAGAAAGGATTCCTTCTGGGCGATTCGGCCCGCCATGCCCTTGACCACAGGCTGCGTCGGGTCCTGCATGTCAAAGACCTGGAACTTGATGCTGCTGGAGCCCGAATTCAAGACGAGAATATTCATCCGCGTACTTTCCATCGAGATAGACCTCTTGGTAAAGGCCCGAATGGCGGTCCGTTAAGGGGGGCTGCCGCAACCAGGATTCCGGTTTCCGCCATGAAACACGGATCGCAACGGCAGGCATGGTCCTAACGGACCGCCGCTCAGTAAAGGCCCTACTGTGCCGTGATGGCGGAACGAGGGGGCTTTCTACACATTGTCCGCCTCCGTGGAACTTCCCCGGGCGCGGGCCGTGCGTTTGCGGCCCCATTTCCACGAAAGCACGTCCGGGAGATCGTCGCCCCGCTTGGCGATATGCCGGCGGTGCTCGACGAGAACGTTGTCGATGGCCTGTCGGGCGTATGCCGCACGCGGCCCCAACCGCGGCACCCGGTCGATCACGTCCCTGACGAGATGGAAGCGGTCCATGTCGTTGAGCACGCACATGTCGAAGGGCGTGGTGGTCGTGCCTTCCTCTTTGTATCCGCGCACGTGGAGATTCTTGTGATTGGTGCGGCGGTAGGTCAGGCGATGAATCAGCCAGGGATAGCCGTGGAAGGCGAAGACGATGGGCTTGTCCGTGGTGAACAGAGCGTCGAAGTCCCGGTCGCTGAGTCCGTGGGGGTGTTCGCCGGGCGGCTGGAGTTTCATCAGGTCCACCACATTGATGACGCGAACCTTCAAGTCCGGCAGGTACTGGTTGATCAGGTCCACCGCCGCCAGTGTCTCCAGGGTGGGCACGTCGCCGCAACAAGCCATCACGACGTCGGGCTCCCCGCCCTGATCGTTGCTGGCCCATTCCCAGATGCCCAGGCCAGCAGTGCAATGCTTGATCGCCTGATCCATGGTCAGCCACACGGGCGCCGGCTGCTTGCCTGCCACGATGACGTTCACATAGTTGCGGCTGCGGAGACAATGGTCTGTGACGCTCAGGAGCGTGTTGGCGTCCGGCGGCAGGTAAACGCGAATGACGCCGGCCTTCTTGTTCACCACATGATCGATGAATCCCGGATCCTGATGGCTGAAGCCGTTGTGGTCCTGCCGCCACACATGCGAACTGAGCAGGTAGTTGAGCGACGCGATCGGCCGGCGCCACGGGATGTCGTCGCACACTTTGAGCCACTTGGCATGCTGGTTGAACATCGAATCGATGATGTGAATGAACGCCTCGTAGCAACTGAAGAAGCCATGCCGGCCCGTCAACAGATAACCTTCGAGCCAGCCCTGGCACTGGTGCTCGCTCAACACCTCCATCACGCGCCCGTCGGGCGACAGATGATCGTCCTCGGGCAGGATCTGGGCGGTATAGCAGCGATTCGTGACCTCCAGGACGTCCTGCCAGCGATTCGAGTTGTTCTCGTCGGGACTGAAGAGCCGGAAGTTTTTGCTGTCGAGGTTCAGCTTCATCACGTCGCGCAGGAACCGGCCCATGACGCGGGTGGCCTCGACGGACACCGCCCCGGGCGCGGGGGTCTTCACTTCGTAGTCCGTAAAGTCCGGCAGACGCAGGTCCCGCAGCAACAGCCCCCCATTGGCCACAGGATTGTCGCTCATGCGACGCTGTCCGGTCGGCGCCAGCGCCGCCAGCTCCGGTTTCAGACGCCCTTGCTTGTCGAACAGCTCTTCGGGCCGGTAGCTCTTCATCCAGCGTTCGAGGATTTTGACGTGGCCGGGCTTGCTCATATCGCCCATCGGCACCTGATGGGCACGCCAATAGGCTTCGCACTTCTTGCCGTCGATTTTCGCTGGGCAGGTCCATCCCTTGGGCGTTCGCAGAATGATCATCGGCCAGGCGGGGCGGCCCTGGAAACCGTGCTGACGGGCCTTCTTCCAAATCCCCTGGATCTCGGCCGTGACGGCGTCGAGCGCGGCGGCCATCAACTGGTGCATTTTCCGAGGGTCATCGCCCTCGACGAAATAGGGCTTGTAGCCATAGCCTTCGAACAGCTTCTGCAGTTCTTCCTGGGGAATACGCGCCAGAAAGCACGGATTGGCGATCTTATAGCCGTTCAGATGCAGAATCGGCAGCACCGCTCCATCCCGTGCGGGATTGAGGAATTTGTTGCCGTGCCAGCCCGTGGCCAGCGCTCCCGTCTCCGCCTCGCCGTCGCCCACCACCGTGGCGACAATGAGATCCGGATTGTCGAAGGCGGCGCCATACGCGTGCGACAAGGCATAACCGAGTTCGCCGCCCTCGTGGATGGAGCCGGGTGTCTCCGGCGCCACGTGGCTCGGAATCCCGCCGGGGAAGGAGAACTGCGTGAACAGTCTCTTCATGCCGTCCTCGTCCTGCGAGATGTTCGGATAGACTTCGCTGTAGGTGCCCTCCAGGTACGCGTTGGCGACCAGTGCCGGTCCGCCGTGACCGGGGCCGGCGACGTAGATCATGCTCAGATCCCGCTCTTTGATCACGCGGTTCAAGTGAACGTAGATGAAGTTGAGCCCCGGGGTGGTGCCCCAGTGCCCAAGCAGTCGTGGTTTGATGTGTTCGAGTTTGAGCGGCTTCTTGAGCAGCGGATTGTCATACAGGTAGATCTGGCCGATCGAGAGGTAGTTCGCCGCCCGCCAGTAGGCGTCGATCAACTGGAGTTCGCGACCGGAGAGGGGACCTTTTACCTCCCCGGTTCGCTTGAGTGTTCACGTCCTGTTCATAGTGTTCTCCTTATTTCGATTCTGTTGAGATGACGTCGTTATTCGTATTAGTTCAAGACACTACTTGTTTCTTGCTGCTTCCTCAAGCGGGCATTCGATGGGCTCATCGAAGCCGTAGAAGCGAATCATCGGCGGCGTGTCTTGCCGCTCGGTAGGCCGACACTCGCGGGCGCCCGTCGTGAAGTAGATCAAACGGACGTTCTTGGCGCGCAATTCATCGAGAATGGTGGGAGAGATCCCCGGCTCCAGTTGCGGCTCGAAGAGGAAATTCTTCGGGCACAGATGCGCTCCGCCGCCGACGCTCTGGGAGAAGTAGCCGGTCAGAACGATCGGCTCGGTCGCCAGGCCCTCGATGCGCGTCTGTGCAAACTGGATGTTGGTGGGCGTGCTCCCACCCCAGACCCAGCGCAGATAGAACTGCGTGCATACGGACACACCGAGGTTGGGGTCGGCAAAGGAACACTCTTCGGGCGTATCCTGCTCGGTCGGCTGCCAGGGCTCGTACAAAGTGCTTTTCTCGGTGGTCGCGGTCTGGGCCCCTCCGATGGGCACGAGGTAGTCGTAGCCGACTTCCAGGCTCAGGCGAAGACTGTCGAGCGTCACGATCGGGTCGGTCAGGGTCTGGCCGTACAATGGCGATGTCCGCAATCGGTAGGTCCGGGGGTTGCACAGATCGGCGAACCGCCAACTATCCACGAGCTCGTAGAGTCCGACCCCTGATTCGGATGCCGTATAGTTGTGGGCTGCGCCGGGCAACAAGGAGAGTTCGTTCGTGACGCGATGGACCTGCCCGTTCGCGGCATACTCGATGGTCGCCTGGCCATAGGTGCAGCTTTGGAGGTTCTCTTCGGTGAGCCAGAGGTTCCGGGGCTGGAGCGTCCAGATGGACTTGAGCCGGTGGTTCGCAAAGACGTCGCTGCCGCGGCCTTGGAGCGTTCGGTACTGTTTGGACTGCCCGAGCAAGAACGGCGTGGCGTATTGGGCGTCCCCCGGCCGGGGGATCTCGCGCACCTGCTTGAGGAGCAGCGTGCCGTCGGGGGCGGTCTTCTTGAACTCGAAGTCGAGAATGAACCTGTCTCCGTCGGTCTCCTGGCCGTACCGATCCGCAGCGGCTACCAGCAGGTCGTATAGCTTCAGGTAGTCCGCGTCCCAGGTCAGGACGGTGTTGTCGCGCAACGATACGAGGCTCGACCGCCGCACGAGGGACGCCGTGGGGCCCGCCCATCCAACGTCGATCCGGACCTCCTCGGGCACTGCATCCGTCGGCGGGTTCGTCACGGAGACCGCCCCTTTCTGGCTCACCAGGCTGACCGACCAATCCCGCCCGTTGGCCTTCTCCATCGTGGCCACGCCGTTGGCCAGTTCGATGTCGTCGGGGAACGAGTAGTGCACCAGCAGAGCCATGCCCGCCTGGGACTCGTCGACGTTGTGCTTGAGCCGCTCCAGGAACGCATTGTCATTGTAGAAGCTGGCAAAGACCTTGCGGACCGCCCGCAGGACGCCCCGCTCGTCGGGCTCCGTCGGATCGCCTCGGGACGGACCGGTCGTATCATCGTCCAAGTCATCGGCCAGGCAGCCGCTGAAGCTGTCGTACAGCCCGGCGCCGGTAAACTGCTCGCTGTCCTCTACATTCGTGGAACTGCGGAAGCGAAGGTTCCGGTTCGGATCGAACCCGAACTCTTGCAGGGCGCTGATGACATCGGGACCCGTGGCGCCGAAGTCAGTCACATCAGTGTCCTTGAACAGGTTCCGAATCGACTTGAGATCGGCAAAAAGGGCCTTGAGGTTCGCGGGCGGATAGCTCGGGTAGACTGCCAGCCGGCGGGCGATCTCCGCCCGCAGCGTGCGGCCGTCGTACGCGCCAACCAGCGGCTGATCGAGAAAGTCGTTCCACAGGTCGAAGGAAAAGGCCATGGCCGTCTGGGAACTGTCCGCCACGGCCCGGCGTAGCACGCCATAGTTCGAGGCTTTGCCGCCAAAGGAGCCGATGTCGGCAGGGCTCAGATCGTTCGTGTCCGCCCACAAGCGACCGGGAGAAACCATCGGGCGAATCACCAGCGGCGGCGCCTGCTTGAGCGAGAGCAGAGAAGCCTTCTCCGCCTCCGTGAGACAGTCAACGTCGAGCAGTCTGACTGAACAGGATGGGCCGCGCTGGTCTTTCGCGACCGCCAGATAAACGGTGTGGCCGATGAGCGCCTCCGCCGCCTCGGGATCGACCGCCAGGTGTACGAACGGCACACCCTGGGAGCGGGCCAGGATCGCCACGTGCGAGTTCGGCGTCGAAGGCATCAGCGCCACGATCCCCGCCACAGCAGGGACCTCCGCCGGGACGCCATCGGTCAGCAGGATGTCCTCCGGCAACAGTTCCCCGGCGGCGTAGGCATTCTGAATCTCGGTTCCCGTGACGAATTTCAGCCTTCCCAACGCCCAGCCGTCCGCGTAGCTCGCGTTGCCCTCGGTCCACTGGGCGGTCGAGCCGAGGGGGATACCCTGACTCTCGAACCACGCGTGATTCTGCTGTGCCACCTGGTACTGCTCGTAGGTCGGAAAGTAGTACGCCTTCGTATTCGGGTCGGCGACGATGAAGCTCTTCACCAGTTGGAAGTACTTTGCGGTCTCCTCCCGCGTGTAGGGATCGAGGCGTACGAGCTGGATACCGTATTCGAGGAACGGCGGATCGTGCCACGCAGGCAGGATGACCGCCCCGAGCACGGCCTGTTGATTCGCGGTGTGCAGAGTGACGGCATCGAACTGACCGAGAGTCAGACCGATGAACGGCTCCAGGCACTCGAGGGCGAACCCGTAATGGTACTCGTACCGTGCCGAATCCTGGAAGTAAACGACGTTTGGATCGAACGGGGGCTTCGTGATGATTGTGAATTTGACGAATGGCGGTGAAGTCCAACTTTGGAAGGGCTCATCCGGCAGAGTGATCTGGCTCTTCCACGCTGGCTCCTCCTGAGCCCAAATAACGCCCGAGAAGATGGACGGGCAACACAGGGCCAGGGCACATAACATGACAAGTGAGAATGATCTGTTTCGGTCACGCACAGCAAACCTCCTTTGACTGTCTGGCGATGCTTCATGTCGGGTGTCCCGCGGACGCACGTCATAGCACCTCGCGTAGGTCCTTTTCCAGTTCGGTCAGGATTTGTGCGAGGCACTGGTTGAGAGCCGCCACCAAGGCATCCGCCGTTTTCTCTTCCGCCTGCTGAAAAGCTCGATAGTGGCGCGTGGAGACGATTTGGGGTCCAGCGCCCTGGTTCGCGACCAGAAAGACGCGAATCTCCATCACGGCCTGGGGCAGGCTCTGCCCCCGAAAATCCCCGTACAGGGCGAGGACGTTGCCTTCGAGGACGTGGGTGGCCTCGACGAGACTGCCCGGCTCCAGGACCGTCTGGAAGAGTCCCGATCGGGCCAGCCACTGGCGGGTCTGGCTGCTGATCAGAGCCTGCGGCGCAACGAGAAACTCGTTATAGAAATCGGACTCGTATTCGGATTCGCCCCTGCGGTACAGCAGGTTGCGGGAATCGTAGGCGGGATCGATCGTGAAACCGCGGATCGCCAACACGATATCCCGGCCCGGGCCGTTGGGTTGCGCCGCCCGCACCGCTTCGAGGACGAACTGGCGCTTGGCGTAGGAGTGACGACTGACGCATCCCGAACACAGGATGACGGTGAGAAGAACGGCGATGGCACCGAGTTGTGAAAGGGTTCTTGTCATTTTACCAACTCCGATTTCTGGGGGGGCGAACTGAGCAGCAGGTCCGACGGCGTTCGCTTGAGGCTCTCACTGAGCTCGCTCACATCACTCGACATTTTGCGGAGATTCTCGAGAGTGCTCTCGATGCGAGGCGTCTGCGTCGCGAGCAGCAGGCTGAAACGGCGTACGGCGGTGTTCAATCCATCGACCACCAGGGGAATATTCGCCAGCTCCTTGTCCGTGTCCGGGCGAGCCAGCAGAGTCTGAAGATGTTTGTTCGTGGCCCGCACCTCTGTCACGGCCCCGTCCGCGTTGGCCATAAGCCCCTCCACCTGTTTGCCAATCTTCTCCGTATCGATCGTCTGGATCCTGCTGCGGACATCCAGTAGCAACCCATTCGCCTGCTGGCGCAGTCCTGCAATATCCGCGTTCTCGACGGCTTGATCCGTGGTGAGGATCAGATCGTCAAGGTGAGCGAGCAGGGTCTGAACGTCGAGATCCTCGAGTTTCGTCAGAATGCGGTCGAGAGATTCCGTCAAGGTGGCGAACTGGCTGGGCACGGAAGGCACGTGGGGAAATTCCGTCTGCCAGGGCGGCTCGGAGGCGGGGAAGCGATTGGGATCGACGTAGATCCCCTGGAGGAAGGCGCGCCCGGTGATCAGATTAGATTCCAGACGCACCCGCAGGCCGCTGTGCAATTCCCGGCGATATCGTGCCCGGCGATCGGGACCCGTCCCGCCCTTCGCGAAACGCGGGGCCACGGAAAAGACCACTCGCACCAGCCGTATGTCCCCCAGCGTTGCGGACCGATCCGGTGGAATCTCGTATGTCTCACTGACGAATCCGATGCTTTCGACCTGGCCGATCTTCACTCCCTGCACTTCCAAGGGCGCTCCCGGGCTCAGACCGCTGACGGACCTGTCAAAGTGGGTCTCATAGTATTCTCCTTCCGTCTCGAATACGCCGGCTCCCAGGATCACGATGGCGGCTACGAGCAGACCGGTGGCGACGATCAGGAAGACGCCAAACTTGAAGTAATTCGCCTTCATACTTTTCCTTTCGAGAGCAGATCGACACCGACGCTCCTGTCGAATGTCGACCGCCCCTCACGACGGCGCTGGCTCTGCACTCCCCTCGATGCCACGGCGGAGGAACTGGCGGACCCAGGGATTGTCGCTGTGGTCGCGCAGTTCGCCCGGCCGGCCGAGAGCAGCCATCGTCCTGGTTCTCCCATCCAGCATGACGGCCCGATCGAGGATCTTGAAGATGCTGGGCAGCTCATGGGTCACGACGACAAACGTCGCCTGGAGGGTCCGGGAGAGCTTCAGAATCAGCTCATCGAGCTGCGACGAAGTGATCGGATCCAGTCCGGCCGAGGGCTCATCGAGAAACAGGATCTTGGGATCGAGGGCCATCGCCCGGGCAATGGCAGCTCTCTTGCGCATGCCGCCGCTGAGCTCGGCGGGCATCTTATACTCCGAGCCCTCCAGGTTGACCGCCTTGAGTTTCGTGCGGGCAATCGTCTCCCTCGCCGCCCGAGGCAGGTTTGTGAATTCCTCCAGAGGCAGGCAGACATTCTCCAGAAGGTTCATCGAGCCGAAGAGTGCTCCATTCTGGTACATCACGCCGACCCGACGAAGGATGGCCAGCAGTTCGGCCCCTTCGGCGGCCACGATATCCATGCCGTCGATCAGCACGCGCCCCCGGGCCGGCTGGTTCAATCCGATCATGCTCTTGAGCAGCGTGCTCTTGCCGGAGCCCGAGCCGCCCAGGATGCCGAACACCTCCCCCGCCTGGATCTCGAAGTTGATGTCGCGCATCACGACGAAATCGCCGTAGGCGACGGTCACATCTTGGACTTGAATGATCGACTTGTCCTGTGTCTCAGCCATTTCGGTTCTAAATGCCCAGGCAGTAATAGACCACCGCGAACAGACCATCGACCGCCACGATGGCGACGATGCCGCTGACCACGGCTCTCGTGGCGGCCTCTCCGACGGCACTGGCTCCCGTGCCGGTCTGAAGACCCCGCAGACACCCGATCTCAGCGATCAGTCCGGCAAACACCAGCGTTTTGGCCAGGCCCCCCAGCAGATCGACGAGATCCGCGGCACCGTGGAGCTGGTCGACCACGACCTCCGGGGCGAAGCCCGTCGCTACCATCACGACAAAACAGCCCACCAGGGCGAGCAGATTGTTGAACATCGTCAGCAGCGGCGCCACCAGGACGGCGGCGATGGTCCGCGGCAGCACCAGGAAGCGGACCGGGTCGATGCCCATCGTCCGGACGGCATCGATCTCCTCGTTGACCTTCATCGTTCCCAGTTCGGCGGCGAACGCCGAACCGCTGCGGCTGGCCAGAACAAAACAGGTAATGAGAGGTCCCAATTCGCGGAACGTGGCGATGACCACCAGATCGGCGGTGTAGATCTCGGCGCCGAACATCGCCATGGCAATCGATGATTGAAAGGCGAGGATCAAACCGATGAGAAAGCCCATCAGGGCGGTAATGCTGACCGCTCCGGCCCCGGCCTTCTCCACAATGAGGATAGTATCGCCCCAGCGAATGCGCCCGGGGTGCAGCACGGCGCCGCCCAGCTTCCAGGCCGTCTCTCCGACGAAGCTGATCTGGGCCTGAAGGTCTCTCAAGAGACCCATCGCCGCGGCTCCGGCGGACTCGAAGAAACGCACCACGGCGGGGGAACGTCGCTCCGGCGGGGCCGCCGGGCCGACCTCGAAGAGACTCATCAACTCCGCCAGTTCGCGGCGCAGGCCCTCGATGTGAAACTCGCCTCGACTCTGCTGCTGGCGGGCCTTCAACTCCTGCAACAGTGCGATGCCGACGCCATCACAACTTTCCATTTCGTGCGCATCGACCTCGACGCGCGGGGGCTTGGCGCCGACGACCCGGTCCACCACCTGCGTCCAGCGCGAGCCGACGTTCTCCGCATCCAGCTTGCCCTTGACGATGAGCCGAAGGACCCCTCCTTCGAGGGTCTCGTACTCCAGAATGGTCCTCTCGCTGGCTGCCACCATCTCACCTCTTGCGACTCTTGACGATCCACATGATAGATCAACTGTCCTTTGTCGATGCATCGCCGGGTGCCGGGCGCGCCTCTGGCAGTGGAGCCTCCTCGACCCCGCCATTCTTGATCTTGTCCCAGGGTCGTGTCCACAAAGCCTTGTCCAAACCCTGGCCCTCCACCGCAAGGTAACTGTCAACACTGGGCAGGCGGTGGCTGAGGAGATGCTTGATCGTATCCAGAGTCTCCGCCGAGAAGCAGGACAATTCCGCGGCCACAGTCACCAGGGTATGTTCCAGTTCTTCCGGCGCCACGACTTCGCTGAGGAGTCCCCACTCGCGAGCCGATTGCGTCGAGAGTTCCTTGCCCCGGAGGACGAGATCGTTGGCCCTGCCCAAGCCGATGTAGGCCGGCAGCAGGTAAAGCAGTCCCGCCACGGGTGGCATATCGAGGTCTTGTCCGTGATTGAAGAAGGTGGTGTCGTGGGCGGCGATGCGAAAGTCGCAGGCCAGCCCGATCCCCAGGAATGGCAGGGCCACAGCGCCCTGGTACACCATGATCGTCGGCCGCTTTGCACCTCGGAGCCACCGGGTGAGTCCTCCCCACACATTCTCCTCGCGCATCATGGTCAACCGGCACAGCGGACTGGGCGCGGCATCGTGACGTTTCTTCCGACCATCCGCATCCGCCAGCTTCTTCAACAGAGCATTGCACCGTTCGGGGGAAAAACACCCGTTCGCGGCCCAGAATGCCAACGGCACCCCGGGCCGGTGCGCCAGATCGTTCAAGAGAGAATGGAAGCTGTCGAGGGCGTACACGTCATCCGCCATGTCGAGGATATTGTCATGGAAACGGACGATGTTTCCCCATTCGTACTGCTCCAGGGCAAGGAACTGCGAGAGTGTTGTAAGATCGGTTTTGCGTGACATGGTTCTTCTCCTTTGTCATTGCATGCTGCGTCCGGACGGTATCGACACAACTGCCGCCGCCGGAACTTGGGTCATGGATCTGTCTGTCACTTGCGTAGCTCCTGAGGGGTGAGCAACCCATCCAGGAAGAAGCGTTCAGCCTGCTCGAACAGGTACGCGGCCTTGGTTCGGTCAAATTGCTCGGCCATGTCCAAGGCGAGGGTCTCCACCGTGGAGTTGATGGCGAGGGCCACGACATCGGGGTGTACCCGGCGGAAGGATCCCTTGCGAATTCCGGCCGCGACGAGGTCCCGCACCTTCTCAGCTATGAGGGGCTCTCCCTGGGGTCGACCGGGGTCTCGTGCGAGCCTGGCACGCCGCACGCCCACCTCCGAGATGTAGAGCCTCAGGAGCAGCGCGTGCTCTTCGATCTGGCCCGGCAATGAGCGAAGGTAGTTGGCCAGCCGCTCGGCCTCGGTGCCCGGCGCATCCAGAGCGGCCACGAGATTCTCCGTAATCCGCTCGCCGCAATCTCGGACCAGCTCGTTGAACAGAGCCTCCTTGCTCGGAAAGAAATGGTACAGCGTTCCCGTGGCGAATTCGGCCTCGGCGGCGATTTCCTGCATGGAGACGTCATGAAAGCCCCGAGCGGAAAAGAGCCGAAGGGCCGCCGAGAGAATCTCCTGCTTATGGTGTTGCCTTTCGCGTTGTCGGCGCGAAAGCGCCTCCCGATCCACGGACATGACGTCCCTCCTTATTCCCAGCATGGACTCACCTTTGGCTGCATACTCACAGGGTGGACTCCGGTCAGTTCTTCCGACACGGACCACAACCGGCGCTGCACGGCCGTGTCGTGCGCCTGCTCGCTCGACTCGACCTGGATGGGGTGGCCCTTGGACTCCAGGAATCCGTCGGGGCCGTAGTATTGACCGCCCTGCACGCTCGGGTCGGTCGCGGCGCGCAGGAGGGGAAGGGCGCCCATCGCGGCACTTTGGGCGAACAGGGGCCCGAGAGCGTCGAGAAGGACGCGGGCCCACGCCAGCCGGTCCCGGTTCAGGTCGGCCTGTACGTAGCCCGGATGGGCGGCGACAGCGATCGTCTTGGCACCGCTCGCGGACAGCCGTCGCTGCAGTTCGTAGGTGAACATCAGGTTCGCCAGCTTGGATTGGCCATACGCGGCGACCGGGTCGTAGGACCGTTCCCACTGCAGGTCGTCGAAGTGGATTCGGGCCCGAAGGCGGTGTTCGGCGCCGCTGACCGTCACCACACGAGAGCCCGGCACTGACAACATCTTCTCGAGCAGGAGCCCGGCAAATGCGAAATGCCCCAGGTGATTCACGCCAAACTGCAGTTCGAATCCATCCTCGGTGGTGCACCTCGACGCGCGCATCACGCCGGCATTGTTGATGAGCAGGTCGATCTTGGGGAGTCGGGCCCGCAATTCAGCCGCCGCGGCGCGAACGGACTCGAGCGAGGACAGGTCCAGACGCTGCACCGAGACATCCGGATGAAAGGCGTTGCGGGCAACCTCCGCGGCGGCCCGATGACCCTTATTCAAGTGCGGCACGGCGAGCACCACCGACGCTCCCCAGGAGGCGAGAACGCGGGCCACCTCGAGTCCCACGCCGGAATCGGCCCCTGTAATGACGGCGACCCGACCGCGCTGACGGTGCACGTCGTCCACGGTTCACTTCTCTTGGTCTGCGGCGTTCATCGTTGACTGCACTCCTTCCCGACCGTAGCGGTACTCTCTTCCGAATGCCTTTCTTCCGTTGCTTTCATGTACAGACCCCTCTCACGCACGCTCCAGCACGACCACGGACCGCGGCGCGACCTCGTAATCCAACCCCTCGACGGCGTGCGTTACGAGATCCTCACGGCTGGTGTCCACGACACAGTTCCACACGCCGGGCTGCTGAATCTGGAATCGCACCGGCTCCCAGAACGCGTTGATCATGACGTACAGGTCGCTCGCGCCCCGCAAACAGTACGCCAGACGGCGCGAATCAAGATCCACTTGGCCGGTCGGGCCGTACCAACTCACAGCCTCCCGCCAATACCGGCCGGGCGCGATGGCCGGATGCGTTTTGCGAAAAGCGATCATCCGCCGGAAGAACTGAAAGATGGCGCGGTTTTCTTCCAGCTTCGACCAATCGAGCCACGTCGTCTCGTTGTCTTGATTGTAGGGGTTGTTGTTGCCGCCTTGCGTGTTGAGAAACTCGTCGCCCGCGCAGAACATCGGCGTGCCGTTCGACAGCATCAGCAGGCAGAAGAAGTTCTTCACCTGCCGTCGACGCAATGCGAGGACTTCGGCCGGTGCGTTCGCATCGCCTTCCCAGCCGCAGTTCCAACTCCGATTGTCATCCGTGCCGTCGCGATTGCCCTGGCCATTGGCCTCATTGTGTTTGTGGTTGTAGGCGACGAGGTCGTAGAGACAGAAACCGTCGTGCGCGGCGACGAAGTTGACGCTCTGGTACGGCCGGTACACATCGCCGGGGCCGTCGGGAAACAGATCGTCGCTGCCGTACAGCCGTTGCATCAGCGCGCCGACCATGCCGGCATCACCGCGGACAAACGCGCGCACGTCATCGCGGTATCGGCCATTCCACTGCGGCCACAGCCAGCCCGGATAACTCTTACCCAGCAGATTGACCCCGATGTCCCATGCCTCCGCCACCACCCGGAAATCCTCCGCAGCCGCCAGCGCAGTGATTTCGCTGATGATCGGGGCCTCGTCGGTCAGGACCTGGCCGTGCACGTCGCGTGCCAAAGCCGAGGCCAGATCGAAACGAAACCCGTCGACACCGAGAGTGGCCCAATGCCGCAAGCTCTTCAGGATCAGCATGCGCGCGGCGTCGTGCCCACACCGCAGCATGTTCCCGCAGCCGCTGTCGTTCCAGTATTGCCCATCCGGTCGGAGCAGGTAGTAACTGCTGTTGTCGATCCCGCGCCACGAGTAGGTCGGACCGCTCCGATCGGTCTCGCACGTGTGGTTGTACACGACGTCGAGCCAGACCTCGATTCCCGCCGCATGAAAGGCGCGGACCATCTCGCGAAACTCCCGCGTCGCGTCATGCACGGCGTAGCCCTGATGGGGGGCAAAGAAGTTCAGCGTCATGTAGCCCCAGTAATTGCCCTCCTGCGGATCGAACTGATGAACCGGCAGCAGTTCCACGACCGTCACGCCGAGTTCCTTCAGATACGGAATCTTCTCGATCAAGCCCAGGAAGGTCCCGCGTTTGTCCTTCGCCACGCCGGAGTTCGCCCGCGCTGTGAAACCCTTGACGTGCAACTCGTAGATGACAATCTCATGCCACGGATGCCGGAGCCGCGTGTAGGTGCCGGAGGCCGGTTTCTTCACGGGCAACACGCCGAGCGGCGCGCGGCCGTCGTTGGCACCGGGCCGCATCGCGGCGGCACGCGAGAAGTCCGGCGGAAAGAACACCTGCTCGGCAAAGGGATCGAGCAGCACCTTCTGTGCGTCGAACTGATGCAGGGCCCCGGCCGGGCCTTCGACCCGGTAAGCGTAGTAACGCGCCGTTGGGACGGATTGCCGCGGCACAAAGCAATGCCAGATCCGCCCCGTCTTGTTGTGGAGCGGGGCGAGTGAGAGTTCGGCCAGCGGCTTCACGAGGTCCTTCTTGCCGTACAACAGCAACGTCACGCCAGTCGCATGCCGGGAATACAGGGCGAAGTTCCACCCGTCTCCTTCCCATGTAACGCCCGGCGGCACTGGCTGACCTTCGGCGATCATAATGCTCGTCGCGACTGATTCTCCTGGGGCACGTCCGGACCAATCGGAACCTCGAACAGAAGGAGAGAGAGCGCTCATTCGGGACACTCCTTTTCCAGCCAAGCCCGTGCGTCGAACGCATCGACAAATACGGTGAGAGGAAGGCCACGATTGCGCGCCACGTCTTCCATGAACCTGCCGTCTGTGGCGTGAGCCGCTCCAATGACCAGGGCAATCCTGACGCCTTTGGGCAGTCTCTGAAGGGACTGACTGGCACATTGGTAGAGATCCATAGTTGGCAGCCTTGATGTGATCTTCGTGGCGTCTACGATGAGTCGCTGCCATCCGTGCGCGACAAGCAACTGTCCCGCATGTTCGAGCGTTTTGCTCGCGTCCTGGATCGATACCTGACCTTCGTAATGCAATAGCACACACTGTTTGTGTTCAAGTGGATTGATGGTGATCGTGTTGATCGCCCCGTGAACTGTGGTTTCGTCTGTCATTGGATTCGCCTCTGATTACTTTCCTTCTTCCAGAGCGGCCACCTTGTCGAGCCGCCGGAGGTGTCTCTGTGCCTGGCTGTATTCCGCCGCGAGGAACGTTTGCACCAAGTCCCACGCGACGGCAGGGCCGACGGTCCGGCCGCCCATGCACAGGATGTTGACATGGTCATCCTCCACCCCTTGCCGCGCCGAAAAGTGGTCGTGAATCAGAGAGGCACGAGCGCCCGGAATCTTGTTGGCACAAACCGAGGCCCCCACGCCGCTGCCGCAAATGGCGATGCCGCGCATCACTTGGCCGGACGCGACGGCCCTGGCCAACGGAGTGACATAGTCGGGGTAATCGTCATCGCATTGGAGGCTGTGCGCCCCGAAATCAACCACGTCGTGGCCCGCGATGCGAAGCTGGGCAACCAACTCTTCCTTCAGACCAAAGCCTCCGTGGTCAGCGGCGATTCCCACTCTCATGATCTTCCTTTCACTTTGAGCGGCCTGCGTGAGTGCGCTGTCCTTGAAGGCAATCACCGCAAGCACTCCGTCCCGGGACTTCACGGCACCGGACATGGCTGCACCTTCCAGATCTCGTTTGCGTACTCGGCAATGGTGCGGTCGCTGGAGAACCGGCCGGAGGCGGCGATGTTCAGGATCGCTTTGCGCGTCCAGGCCTCCTGATCGGCGTACAATTCGCCCAGGCACTGATGCGCCTGAGCGTAACTGGTCAGATCGGCCAGATGCCGGTAGTGGTCGCCGTACTTCAGCAGCGCATCGAGGATAGGCGAAAAGATGCCGGGCTCCTGTCGGCTGAAGTGATTGCTCGCGATCAGGTCCAGGGCGGCACGCGTTTCGGGCTCGTGGTCATAGTGCCAGCGAGGATCGTACCAGCCGCGGCTGCGCTCGACCTGTTCGGCGGTCAGGCCGAACAGGAAAAGGTTGTCCGCACCGGCCGCTTCGGCCATTTCGATGGTCGCGCCATCGCGGGTGCCGATGGTCAGGGCGCCGTTCATCATGAACTTCATATTGCTCGTGCCGCTGGCTTCGTAGCCGGCCGTCGAGATCTGCTCGGACACGTCGCTGGCCGGGATCAGATGTTCCGCGACCGAGACGCGATAGTCCGGCACGAACACGACCTTCAACCGGCCCTGGGTGATCGGATCGCCGTCGAGCGTGCCGGCGAGATTGTTGATGAACTTGATGACGAGCTTGGCGAACCAATACGCGGGCGCGGCCTTGCCGCCGAAGAAGAACGTGCGTGGCGGCAGGTCGAGTTGCGGGTTGTCGCGCAACCGATTATAGAGCACGACGATGTGCAGAGCATTGAGCAGTTGGCGTTTGTACTCGTGGATGCGCTTGATTTGGGTATCGAAGATCGTGTCCGGATCGATCCCGGGCACCCCCAGCCACTCCAGGAAACGCGTCTTGGCCTGGCGTTTCGCCGTACGGACGGCGGCACAAAACGACGCATCATCGGCGAACGGTTTGAGCTTCTCCAACTGCATCAGATCGGTGATCCAGCCGTCGCCGATCGCTTCGGTGATGACCGCCGCCAGGGCCGGGTTGGCCAGCAACAGCCAGCGGCGAGGCGTGACGCCGTTGGTCTTGTTGTTGAAATGCTCGGGAAACAGGGCGGCGAAATCCGGCACGACCTGCGTCTTGAGCAACTCCGAGTGCAACGCGGCCACGCCGTTGGTACTGTGCGAACCGACGATAGCCAGATTCGCCATGCGGACCTGGCGCGCCGGACCTTCCTCGATGAGGCTGACGCGTGCGACGCGACCGTTGTCGCCCGGGCACCGGGCGCGGACGTCGTCGAGGAAGCGGCGGTTGATCTCGTAGATGATCTCGAGCTGGCGCGGCAGGAACTCCTTGAACCACGCCACCGGCCATTTCTCCAGCGCCTCGGGCAGCAGCGTGTGATTGGTGTACGCGAACGTGCGTTGCGTGAGATTCCAGGCTTCGTCCCAACCCAGCTTCGCCTCGTCCAGCAACAATCGCATCAGTTCCGGCACGGCCAGCGTCGGATGGGTGTCGTTGAGCTGAATGGCCGCCTTGTCGGGCAGCGCGGACCAATCGTTGCCGGCGTCGCGGAAACGACGAATCAGGTCGGCCAGCGAACAGGCGACCAGGAAGTACTCCTGGAGGAATCTCAGACCCTTGCCTTCCGTGGTATGGTCGTCGGGATACAAGACGCGCGTGAGTGTCTCGGCGGTGAGGTTTTCGGCCAGCGCGCCGACGAAATCGCCGCTGCTGAATTGAGCGAAGTCGAAGGCGTCGGATGCCTTGGCGGCCCACAGGCGCAGCGTGTTGATGGTCCGACCGCCGTAGCCGATCACGGGCCGGTCGTAGGGAATGCCGATGAGCGAGGAGGGGCGTCCTTCGACGACCCGCAGCGCCCCGCCGCGCATCTCGAACGACGCGTTGAGCTTCACTTCGACGGCTTTGGCAGGCCGCGCCACTTCCCATGGAGAAGGCCTGGCAAGCCAGTTATCCGGCTGTTCCTGCTGCCAGCCGTTCGCGATGGCCTGTTTGAAGATGCCGTATTCGTAGCGCAGGCCGTAGCCCATCGCCGGCAGTTCCATGGTGGCCATCGAGTCGAGGAAGCAGGCTGCCAGGCGGCCGAGCCCGCCGTTGCCCAGGCCGGGATCCGGCTCCTGCTCGACGATTGCGAGCGGATCGAGCTGGTGCTGTTCGCAGAAGCGACTCCAGGACGGGTCCAGCAGCAGATTGGTGATGTTGTTCGCCAGCATGCGCCCCGGCAAAAACTCCATCGAGAGATAGTAGACGCGCTTGACGTTGCGCTGCTGGTAGGTCTGCTGGGTCTTGAGCCAGCGTTGCGAGAGCACGTCGCGCACCGAATGCGCGATGGCTTCGTACTTCTCCCGTGCCGTCGTTTGCGCAGCCGGGATGACTTGATCGAACATCACGTGCCGCTCGTACAGGGCATTGGCGTCGCCGGATAACTTGACCGGCCCACAGTTATAGCGTTTGCGAAGCGCTGCCTCGTTGACAGGTTTGCTCTTCTTCATCGGAGTACCTTCCCATCCAGCCTCTGTGCTGTTACTCATTTCCGTCCATTGTGACCGCCACCAAGGTCTGGTCATCGGACAACATAGTTGCGCCGGAAAACACCTCGACGGCATGTACGACCGCTTGAACCGTCTCCTGCACGCAGAGCGCCGCAGCCAGGCCCTGCAGTGCCTGATCCAGCCGCTCGGTCCCAAACAGCTCCCCCTGTGCGGAACGAGCCTCTACAATGCCATCCGTGTAGAGAACGATGGTGTCGAGGGGCGAAAGGGAGAGCGTCGCTTCGGAGTACTGGGTGCCCGCGTCCATTCCCAGGGGCAGCGATCGGGCTTCGTCCAGTCCGAGGACCTGCGTAAGACGAGCCCGCACCAGACGAGGCGGATTGTGGCCGGCGGACGAGTAGACCAGGCTGCCGCTCTCGGGGTCCAGCACGGCGCAGAAAGCCGTCACAAAAGCGCCGCGACCCAGCAGGTCCAGGTTGCAGAGATTGTCGTTGAGGTCGTGCAGCAGAGACGCCGGGTTGCTCCACCGGCCTTGACGCAAGTGAACGATCGTGCGAGCCACCGCCATCAGCACGGCGGCCGGCGCACCCTTGCCGCTCACATCAGCAATCAGGAATCCCAGCCTGCCGTCGGGCAACTCCATCACATCGTAGTAGTCCCCGCCCGACTGCTTGGCCGTACGGTAAGACGCAGCGATGGACACTCCAGGCAGCACCGGAAGGCGCGCCGGCAACAGCCACCGCTGCACATCGGCGGCCGCGGCCAACTCTCGATCCAGCGTCTGGCAGGTCGCCTCCAGTTGCCGGACCAGGGAATGGGTCTGCATGGCCCGGTCGAAGAGCCCGCCCATCATGGCCAGGCCACAAAGCTCGGACGGGCTGCAGTCCAGCGGTTCGGCGCTGAGCAGGATGATGGTTCCGGTGGCATGTCCCTTGTCGAACAATGGGAATGCCAATAGGGCTTTTTGACCGCGCAGCAGATCGCCGGCAGGCTCACTGGCCGCGATCGACAGATCGGCAATCAGATGCAACTCTCCGGCGTACAGGAGTTGCGCCAGCAGGCCGCCTTCGCGAACGTCGTTGGGCTGCGATTCGACGAACCGACGCTGCTGCGCGTCCCAGTCGGTGTACTGTGCCACGCGATAGCGCGGCGCCGCCAAGTCCAGGCGGTTGATGACCACCGCCCGGTTCATGGATGCCGTGTGACGCATGTGGTTGAACACTACTTGCGTCAACTCATCGGCATCAGCCGACAGGCTCAAGGCTCGCATCATCTGGATGGTCGATTGGATGTCCCACATATGATCTCACTGCGCCGCTATTTTCCCGCACCCTGGCCGAGGTATTGCCTGATCCCGGCCGTACAAAACGCCACGAAGTGCCTGGCTCTTTCCTGGACGTCCACCTGCGCGCCGTGCCGCCGGTAGCCCGCACACCGCATCTGCGTCCAGGGCAATCCCCAGAGTTCCGCGATGATGGATTCGACGCACAGGATCGCGTGCTTGTCGCTGAGCCGAGGACAGAGCGACTGCAAGGCGTCTGTCATGGCATCGACGATCGGCTCCATGAAGTTCTTGCCGTAAAGACCGAGCGGAACATGCGGGTTCTCTGACTCTCGCGCCAGGAGGCTGGCTTCGCGAAGCCCCGGCAGGTCTTCCAGGAAAGGTTCCAGGAGAACGTCCGCGAACTCCTGCACCAGCATCTCCAGCGTGACCGTCTCACCCTGCTCCCGGAGCCACTTCCGGAGGGATCCAACCACGTGGATGCGCACCGCGTGCGTCCTGCGCAGAAAGACCGCCATGTAGAGTGCCTCCTTCCCGTGATAGTAGTAGTTGACCGCGGCGAGATTGCAGGCCGCCCGCTTGGCGATCGCCCGCACCGTCGTACCTTCAAAACCCTGCTGGGCAAAGAGTTCCTCGGCGGCGGTGAGGATCCGATCCCTGACGTTCTCAGGGTCATCGCTGCCCGCGGTGGTCTCCACGGACAGCTCCGGCGAAGGCAAGCACACGACATCCCCATCGCTCACGGAGAGCATCTCACGATCTTCTGACACGACCTGTTTCCTCATTCCAAACATGGATTCACCTTTCCGATTCGATTGGTTCCGGGGGTAGAGCCGGTTGTGTCCCGGCAGGAGAGCTTCTCCCACGGCCTGCCGCGCACGGACCGTTGAAGGCTCAGGATCTCTTGACCAAAATACGCATTGAAGGCGGGCAAGTGACGGTTGAGGAGCTGCCGGATCGTCCCGAAGGTCTCGGGCGAGAAGCACGATACCTCTGCCGCCAGGCCCTGCAAGGTCTGCTCCAGTTCGGCCGACACCGAGACCTCGTCGAGAAGGCCCCACTTGAAAGCAGAGTGCGCCGACATTTCCTCGACCCGGGTCACCAGGGCGTTGGCCCGACCTCGTCCGACGTAGGCAGGCAGCAGGTAGAGCAGCCCGGGGCCGGGCGGGAGGTCGCGGGTACGGCCGTGATTGCAGAAGCTGGTGTCGGCGGCCGCCATGCGGTAGTCACAGGCCAAACCGATGCCCAGAAACGACAAGGCCACCTGGCCCTGAAAGACCATGATGGTGGGCCGCCTTACCTCTCCCAGCCATGAAATCAGTTCGCTGAGTGCATTCGCCTCCCGTGCCACCGATATCACATAGAACGGCGTGGGCAAAGAACCTTCGACTCGATTCTCCTCGTTCCATTCGCCCAAACGCTTGAGGGCGGCGTCGCAGCGCTCGGGCGAGAAGCTCACGTCCGTATGTCGGAAGACGAGGGGCTTGCCCGGACTGGTCTCCAGATCCTGCAAGAGCCGCCGGAACTGGTCGGCGGTCTCCGGAACGGTCCCCATCTCCAGAATATCGTCACCGAACTGAATCACGTCAGCCCAGGCCAGCCGCTCCACGTCAAGAAAGGGTTGCAGGATCGAGAGGTCTGTTTTCGAATACATGGCAATTCTCCACGATGGTTTGTCACTGACTACTTCTTCTGTTGGACAGACGAAGGTTGAGGTTCCGCCTCGTGCCGGATGTCGGGCTTCACTTCCTTCATCTCACACTCCAGGATCTTTCCCGTTTCCGCCTTCAAATTGACGAGGGCAAGCTGATATTGAATGCGGCTGGTTACAGATTGTCCGGCGGCTCTCACCAGATCGGTCTGTGCCTCGTTCAGTCGGGTCAGCGGTTCGGTGCCGGCCTTATAAGCCTTCTCGACGTGGTCCCTGATTCGCTGCGTCAGTTCGAGTGCCTTCTGCTGGCGCTGATAGGTCGAGTACGCCGTCTCCGCGACGTCGAGCGCCTGTCGGATCGAGGACTCGATGGAGAGGATCTTCTCCTGCCTCTGCTTGTTCAGCCTGCGGATATCGGCTTCAATTTGTCTTACCTGCGCGGGCCGCCGACCGCCGGTGAACAAATCCCATTGGGCGGTGATCCCCACGAAGGTGCTATGCTCGTCCTGATCGACCCGTCCCAGGTCGGACTGATTGAGATAGTCCACGCCTCCGACGAGGGCGATCGTGGGAGAGTAGCTGCCTTTCTGAGACTTCAACCGCTGCCGCAATCCCTGAATCCCGTACGTGATCGCCTGCAAGTCGGGGCGATGCTCCACCGCGTATCGAAGTTCGCCGTCGAAATCAGGCAACGGGCTGTTCTGAAGTTCCTGGTTGCCTTCCGGATATAACTCGGGCGGAAGATGGGCGTTCTCCATCGCCATGAGTTCCGCCAGGACGGTGCAGGCAATTCGGAAACTCCGCTCTGCGTTGAGAAAGTCCGTTTCGGCCTGCAGCGCCCTGACGGAGAAGTTGAGCATCTCCGATTCCGATGATTGGCCGAGTTGCCATCGCTTGCGGGCATCCTCTTCGAGGATCTTGTTGAAGCTGCGATTCTGCTGGGCAATGGCCATATTGGCCACGGCAAGCTGGGCCTGATGAAACGCCGTCGAGACCGACTGAATCAGCAGTCGTCTCACATCGATGAGAATCTGCTCGGATTGGTCCACCGCATATTTGGACGCCAGGATGTTCGCCTCCCGTGCAAAGCCGTCGAAGAGCAACCAGCTCGCCTGCAGCCCGGCATTGGCCTCCCGGTGGGTTCCCCGCATACGAAAGCCCGGCTGCCAATCAGGCTGGATGCTGCTGTCAACGTTCTGATAGGCTCCATAGGCCGACACCGTGGGCCACCACGCGGAATTGGCCTGGGCGACCACTTCTCTCGCCGCCGCAATGCTCTCTACCGCTTGCTGTATCTGCGGATTGTTCTTCAGGGCGATTTCACAGGCTCGCTCGATCGTCAGAGTTCCCTCGGGAACGATCAGGGAAGCTCCCGCCCCGCGGAGTTCCCCCGCAGAAGTCGTACCGATGGCGGCGGCCAGCAGAAGTCCTATTGGAAATACGGCTCTCATTATGATTCCTTTCTACAGATATTGTGCATCGGGTGAGATGCGATGTGTCAGGCTGTACAGCACCGGCACGAGCAACAGCGTCAGAAATGTCGCCACAAACAGTCCGCCCATGATCGTCACCCCCATGCCGCTGTACAGGGGATCGGGCACGAGAGGGATCATCCCCAAGATGGTCGTCCCCGAGGCCATGAGGACGGGCCGCATACGACTGACGCCGGAGTCCAGGATCGCCTTGTAGGGCGGCTTGCCGGCCTGCAAGTCCAGCCCGATCTGGTCAATCAGCACGATCGCATTTTTGATCTGCATCCCGGAAAGGCCGAGGAATCCGAGGATCGCCATGAATCCGAACGTCGTGTGGGTGAGCAGCAGCCCGGCCGTCACGCCGATCATACACAGCGGGACCGTGAGGAAGATGATCAGCGGTCGTTTGACGGAGTTGAAGAGACCTACCACGATCACGAACATGCCCAGAATGCAGAGCGGGAAGACCTTCTTCAAAGGGGCGTTGGCCTCTTCGGATTCCTCGAATTCCCCGCCCCACTCCAGGCTGTATCCCGGCGGCAGCCCGATGGCTTCGATGGATTCGAGCATCGAATTCCGCAGGGCACTGGCGACTCCGGCGGCGGCATTGCACTGCACGGAGACCGTCCTTTCCTGATCCCGTCGTTGAATCAGCGGCCATTCCCAGGTCGGATCGACGTCCGTAATCACCTGCCGAATCGGAACGAACCGGCTGTATACCGAACTCCACACCTGAACGTCGTCGAGGTCGTCGAGGGAGGCCCGTTCCTCTTCGGGGGATCGATAGAGAATGGGAATCAGTTCATCCTTCTCCCGGTAGAGACCTGTGACCACCCCGTTGTAGTTCCCCTGCAAGGCCAGCGCGACATCACTTCGGGTCACTCCGATCCGGCGGGCCTGGGTTTCCGAGTAGTGCGGCCGGATGACGTTCACCCGCTGGCGCCAGTCCGTGCGGACGTCCTTGGCGTGCGGGGTCTGACGCATGATCGCCAGGGCCTGCTCGGCGAGCCCGTGCAGAACGTCCATATCCGGCCCCCGAAACCGCACCTCTGCCGAATACGAAATGGAAGGACCGATTTGGATCTGCTTGGTGAAAGACTCGGTATTCGGCAGATGCTGGTACATGTAGATTTCGATCTCATCCTTCAACCGCTCGATCCGCCGGTAGTCGTCCACCTCGACCAGGAGTTGACCATAGCTGGAATTCGGGCTTTCGTAGTCGTAAGACAGGATGAAGCGAAGCGCCCCTTCCCCCACAAACGTCGTGACGTTCCGGACCCCGTCCATGCGACGGACGGTCTCCTCCAGGTCCCTCAAAGCGTCGGAAGTGTGGCGGATATGGGTTCCCTGGGGACCCCAGAAGTTGACGTAGAAGTACCGCTGCGTGGAATTGGGAAAAAAGGTGGCGGGCACTTTGGTGAAACCGATCACCGCCGCGACCAGCACCAGCAGAGTGGCGGCGACAACGAGAACGCGGTGGGTCAGGGAGCAGTGCAGCAGCCTGCGGTAGAAACGAAACATGCGCTTATCGTAGGGGTCCACCTGCCCCTTTGCGTCGGGGATCCGCAGAAACCAGACGCACAGCAGCGGGGTGACGGTGACTGCCAGAATCCAACTGAGCCCCAGAGAAAGGGCCATCACATAGAACAGAGACCGGCAGAATTCCCCCACGTCGCCTGGGGCGAATCCGATCGCGGCGAAAGCAAGGATGGCCACCAGGGTCGCCCCCAACAGGGGCCACTGGGTGTCGCGGACGATCTCTTCGGCGGCCTGCGCCCGATCCTCTCCGCGTTGCACCTTGATGAGGATGCCCTCTGCCACCACAATCGCATTGTCCACCAGCATCCCCAGGGCGAGAATCAAGGCCCCGAGCGACACCTTCTGCAATTCGATTCCCATGATCCGCATCGGGATGAAGGTGCAGAAGATCGTCAGGATCAGAATCACACCGATCAACAGGCCGCTTTGCCAGCCCATGAACAGCATGAGAACGACGACGACGATGGCCACGGCTTCGATGAGGTTCACGACGAACGCGTTGACGGATTCCACGACCACATCGGACTGATAGTAGACGGTTCCCAGCTCCATTCCGGCAGGACGTTTGCTGTCCAGCCGGGCCAGTTTCTCCTTGACCGCCTTGCCCATCACGACCACGTTTCCCCCGTCCACGGTCGAGATGCCCAGCCCGATACACGGCTGACCGTTGAAACGCATGATATTCCGCGGCGGGTCGTCGTAGTCACGACGAATCCGGGCCACGTCTCCCAGGCGGACCAGGCCCTGGCTGCCGCCCAGGAACAGGTCGGTAATCACCTGCTCGCTGGTGAAGCTCCCCGTCGGAGTGATCCGCATGTATTCCCCGTTGACGTCCACCTGTCCGCTTTGTTCCACGACGTTCTGCGTCTGCAGGGTGTGATAGATCTGCGCGGGCGACACGCCGAGCCTGGCCAGCCGGGCACGCTCAAACTCCACGTAGATGACTTCCTGTCGCAGGCCCCAGAAGTCGATCTTCGCCACCTCCGGGCACAGCAGCAGCTCCTTCTTCAGATACTCCGCGTAGTCCTTCAGTTCCGCATAGCTGTAATCTGCGCCGGTGAGAGCGAAGAAGACTCCATACACATCGCCGAAATCATCGTTGACGAGGGAAGGACCGGCGCCGGGCGGCAGCTTTCCCTGGACGTCATTGACCTTGCGTCGCAGTTCGTCCCATATCTGAGGCAGTTCCTCCGAAGTATAAGTGTCCTGGATGTCCACATAGACAACCGATAGTCCTTCCTGGCTTGTCGAGTAGATCTCTTTCACTTGGCCGAGCGCTTGAACCGCTTCCTCGATCAGGTCGGTCACCTCTTCTTCGACCTCGAGGGGACTGGCTCCCGGGTACCGGGTCACGACCAGCGCGGTCTTGATGGTGAACGTCGGGTCCTCCAGTCGTCCCAGGCTCTGGTAGGCCAGAATGCCTCCCCCCAGAGCCATGAGGGTCAGCACCACCATCAGCGTTCGCTTGCGAAGGGCAAATGCGGCGGGATTCATGGATGACTCCTTTCGGACACGGAGGACACTGCGGTCATGTCGGAGTTCAGAGGACGAAGCTCCATGTTTTCCGTGATGAAGCCAGCCCCTTCACCGACGATCAATTCGCCGGATTCGATTCCCGTCAGGATCTGTGCCTGGTGGGAATTGATCAGTGTCCCGGTTTCGACGAGCCGTTTCTGTGCCCGGGAGGATTGGGGATCGAAGACCCATACGAACGACCTGCCCTGGGTATCCGCCACGATCGCTCGTGCCGGAACGGCCGCCATCGGAACCGGAGAGCTCTCCGAAGCCCACTTGGCCTGGGCGGTCATTCCCGGGAAGATGCTGGCGTCCGGCGGGGCCTCCATCACGAACACCACGGTATAAGTCCGGGTAACCGGGTCGGCGGACGTGTTCCATTCCTTCAGGGAAGCCGGATATTCGCGGTCCCGGACCGATGGGAACTGGATTCGCGCGGATTCGCTGTTGCGGAGTTGATGCTTGGCGATCTCATTCTCCGGAACTTCGACTTCGATCTCCAGCCGGGAAATGTCATGCATGCCCAGAACGACCTGACCGGCGGCGATCATCTCGTGGTTTTCCACACGTTGTTCGGTGATGATCCCATCGTAGGGGGCGAGCAGAGAGGTGTCGTCCAACTGGTGTCTTGCGGTCTGCAACTGGGCTTCAAGGTCTTTGACGGCCGCCGCCGCGGCATCATGAACGCTTTCAGCGGCGTCAAAATCCGCCGGCGGAATGACGCGTTCGGCAAAGAGCCCTGTTGCTCTCTTGAAGTCCTGGGCGGCTTTTCTGTACTGTGCCGACGTTCTGGCCAGTTGTGCTTCCAGCACCGCAATGCGATCCTGGAAATCGCGGGGGTCCACCTGCATGAGGACCTGCCCTTTCTTCACCGCATCACCGGGTTTCACGTTGACCTCGATGAGCGGTCCATGAATGCGGAACGATAGCTGCGTCTTGTCTACCGCATTGACGACCCCGGGGAAGCTGCGGTCTTTGACTGAGGTGGTTAAAGAGACCTTCTCCAGCGTGACCGGGCGGGGTCCGGATAGGGCCTCCGCCAGAGTATCTTCGTGTGCAGATGCGTCATTCTGTGTCTTCGTGAACCACAGAAAGGCGGCAACTCCAAGGAAAGCCAGGAGGCACATGCCGGTGATGATTACTATGATTTTCTTCTTCACGTTCGTTTTCCTTCAATTAGATTCCTGTTAGATTCCTGTTGGTTGTGACTTGACGACCTCCAGTTGCTCGGCGCGGAGCCTCGCACGCACCGCGGGAGAGCCGCCGGGCTGGGGGAATTCCACTTCGAACTGGAATTCGCCAGGCGAGATCCAGACACTCACCACAACTCCTTCCTCCCCGCCGCGCAGCCCCAGCGTGGGCACATCCACTCTCAGGCGAACCACGGCATTTACATGAGGCGAGGTCATGATCGAATCTCCTCCCGGATTACCGGCGGGCGGTTGTCCGCCAGTGATCCGGAGAGCACTCTGCCTTGATCGCGATCCCGCTCCTGGTTGGAGCTACCAGATCACGACGTCCGCAGAGGGAAAAGCAACTGGCGTGCCATTGTCGGAGGCAATACCGCAAGTGCTGTGGCGACAGGAGGTTGCGTCAATGGCAGCCATTTGTTCCGCTCGGATGAAATTTCATTCGATTGAATCTTCACACCCGCTTACGATTGATAAATCATCCAGAATCGACTATAAGGAGAGTATGGAATCCGATGCGCCTACTCGTGTTGACGCCGAGTTCTTCTCTGGCCTGCTCTTGGAAATGGCACAGGAGCGGTCGGTGGAACAATTGTTGCGGACTGCGGTCAGCCGCGTGCTGAAGATACCTGCGGACCTCATCGCGGTGATCTGGCTGATCGATACCGGGAAGGAGAATGTCGCGGGCGTCCCCAAGGAACAACCTGTCGGCCCCACGCGCCACCTGTACGCCGTGGCCGGCGGCGCCAGCATCACTGGCCCGCGCGAGCTGCAAACGCGCATGCCGGATTATCTTACGCGCGTACCTTTCGGTGTGGGGCCGATTGGGAAGATCGCGGCGACGGGACAGCCCCTGACGATCAATGATCTGGACGCGTTATTGCGGGAATTCTCCCCGGCGCGCGACTGGCTCACATCGGAGCGGATTCATGGATTCAACGGCGTTCCGATCATCTACAAGGGCGAGATGCTGGGAGTGTACGGGGTTTTCGACCGCAACAAGCCGCCTGACGACGCACTCCGGTGGACGCGCATTTTCGCCGACCACATCGCCGCCGTCGTCGTCAACGCGAGGGCCTTCGAGGAAATCCGCGCAACCGGCAAGCGCCTCGAGCAAGTCAACCAACGGCTGGAGCGGGAACTCGCCGAACGCAAAGAAGCCGAGCAGAAACTCGGGGAAAGCGAACAGCGGTACCGCCGGATCGTGGATACCGCGTCCGAGGGCGTTTGGGAACTCGACGAGCACTACACGACCACGTTGGTGAACCGCCGCATGGCGGAAATGCTCGGGTACGAGCCACAGGAGATGGCGGGCAGGCGGCTGGATGAGTTTCTGCTCGAGGAAGACCTGGCCGACCACCAGACGAGGGTAGCAGCCCGCCAGCAGGGACTGGCCGAGCGCTTCGAGCGGAGATTCCGTCGCAAGGATGGGAACGCCGTGTGGATGCAGGTCTCGGCCACACCGATCCTGGATGCCGAGCACCGCTTTCTGGGTTCCTTCGCCATGATGACGGACATCACCGAGCGCAAGCGGGCGGAGGAAGAGGTGCGCAATACTGCCGCACAGTGGCAGGCTACCTTTGACGCGGTGCAGGATTTGGTTTTGCTGCTCGACAAGGATTTCCGCATCTTGCGCGCCAACCGGGCGGCGGCGGAGTTCCTGGGGCTTCCGTTTGACAGAATCATCGGGGGACACTGCTACGACCTGATCCATGGGACATCCACGCCCCCGGCGGAATGTGCTCTCGCCAAATTGCGCCAATCTCACAGGCATGAGGAAGTCGAGATCCTGGCGAGAAAGGGAGGTCCTTGGTTGGCGGTTTCCGTTGACCCCCTGTTTGACCCGAGCGGAGAACTTACCCAGGTCGTCCATGTGGCGCGCGACATCACCGACCGCAAGCGTGCCGAGGAGGCTCTGCGGCAGAGCGAGGCTTATCTCGCGGAGGCGCAACGGCTCAGTCACACAGGTAGCTGGGCGTTCGATTTGGCTAGCGACAAGTACGTCTACGCTTCAGAGGAATGCTTACGGATCTTTGGATTCGATGCACGAGAGGGTTTACCGACCAGGGAAGCAGTCTCCCGACTCATCCACCCGGAGGATTGGGGCAGGGTGAACGCGGGTTATGAGAAGTCGGTCCGCGAGAAGGTAGACACCTCCGCCGAGTTCAGGATCACGCTGCCCAGCGGGACGATCAAACATATCCAGGTGATACGGCACCCCATCCTGAATGATGCGGGAGACGTCGTCAAACTGGTAGGCACTGCGATCGATGTGACGGAGCGCAAGCAGGCGGAGGAGGAGTTGCGCAAGCATCGGGGACATCTGGAAGACCTGGTAAAGCAACGCACGGAGGAATTGGCGGAAGCCAAGGCCCGGGCTGAGACCGCCAATCGCGAAAAGAGCAGGTTCCTGGCGAACATGAGCCATGAGTTGCGCACCCCCCTCAACGCCGTGCTCGGCTTCTCCCGCCTGCTCAAGAGCGGTTCGGACGTGACGCCGCACCAGCAGGAGGCCCTCGATATCATTGTCCGCAGCGGCGAGCACCTGCTGAACCTGATCAACAACGTTCTGGACATGGCCAAGATCGAGTCCGGCAGGATGGTCCTGGAGGAATCCGAAGTCGACTTGCACCAGTTGCTGCACGAAATGCAGTCGCTGATGGGGGTGGGGGCCGCGGACAAGGGACTCCATTTCGCCTTGGAGCCTGACCCGGATCTGCCCCGGTTCGTGGCGGTGGACGCGGGCAAGCTGCGCCAGGTGCTGCTGAACCTGGTGGGCAACGCCATCAAGTACACGGAGTCCGGCGGGGTGAAGCTTCGGGCCGAAGTTGTTAGCCGCAGCGGGGCCGAGACCGCCCAGGTGCGATTTGAGGTGGAGGATTCCGGACCCGGCATCCGCCCGGAGGATTGCCAGCGCATCTTCTTTCCCTTCGTGCAAGTGGGTGAGCCAATTCCAGCGCGGGCCGGAACCGGGTTGGGCCTGGCCATCTGCAAGCAATACGTGGAGCTCATGGGAGGGCAGATTGGCGTGGCCAGCGAGCCCGGCAAGGGATCGGCGTTCTACTTCCATCTTCCCGTGAGAATCCTTCCCGCGACGGTCGAGCCGGAAGAACCGAAGCACGGGCGCGTTGTGGGATTGACTCCAGGCCAGCCCCGGTACCGGCTGCTGATTGCCGAGGACCAGCCGGAGAACCGTCTGTTGCTGCGGCGGCTTCTGGATCCACTCGGCTTTGAGCTGCGCGAGGCCGCCAACGGACAGGAGGCCGTGGCACTGTTCGAGCAGTGGCAGCCAGACCTGATCTGGATGGATATCCGCATGCCGGTCATGGACGGGATGGAAGCCGTCCGGCGGATTCGGGCCACTCCGTCCGGCACCGCAACCAAGATTATCGCACTGACCGCGCACGCCCTGGAGGAAGAGAGAGGACCCATTTTGGCCGTCGGTTGCGATGATCTCGTGCGCAAGCCCTTTCGCGAGCAGGAGCTCTTCGATGCGTTGGCTCGGCACCTGCGACTGAAATTCGTCTATGAAAAGACGCCACATTCGGAAACCGCTTCAGAGGCGCCGGGGCTTACCCTGTGTGCGGAGCAGTTGGAGGTGCTGCCAGCGGAACTGCGGCAGGAGTTGCGACAGGCCGTCATCGAACTGGACACAGCTCGCACCCAAGCCCTCATCGAGCAGATCGCTGAGCGAGATGCGGCGCTGGGCCGGGTCTTGAACACACTGGCCACGCGCCTGGACTACCCGTCTCTTCTGAAATGGCTGGAACAGGGGCATTCGCAAACCGGAGAAGCGTCATGAGCGAAGAGAAGAAACCGACCTTCGCGGGGGCGGAGATCCTGGTGGTGGACGACACTCCCGCCAGTTTGCGTCTGCTGTCCGAAGTGTTGACCCAGCGCGGCTATCGCGTTCGACCGGCCTCCGACGGTGCTCTGGCGCTGACGTCCGTAGCCGCCAGGACGCCGGACTTGATCCTGCTCGACATCAATATGCCTGGCATGGATGGCTATGAAGTGTGCCGTCGGTTGAAGGCGAACGAGAAGAGCAGCCGCATCCCCGTCATCTTTATCAGCGGCTTTGGCGACACGCACCAGAAGGTCGCAGGTTTTGAGGCCGGCGGCATCGATTATATCACCAAGCCCTTTGAGGCCGAAGAGGTGCTGGCGCGGGTCGAAACGCATTTACGGCTGCGCCGGGCGGAAGAAGCCCTCCGCCACGCCCACGATACGCTGGAACTCCGCGTGCAGGAGCGCACCGCGGAACTCCAGACCTCCAATCAAGCCCTGAAAAAGAGCGAAGAAGAAACGCGCCGCGCCTTCGAGGAGATCCAGCGTCTCAAGGCCCAGCTCGAACAGCAGAACGCCTACCTTCGCGAGGAGGTCGTAGAGGCCAAGGCGTTCGGTGATCTCGTCGGACAGAGCGCGGCGCTGGGGCAGGTGGTCCACCAGATCGATCTGGTGGCGCCGACTGACGCATCGGTCCTGGTCCTGGGAGAGACCGGGACCGGCAAGGAATTGATCGCCCATGAGATCCATCGCCGCAGCCGGCGCCGGGATGGGCCGCTGGTCCGGGTCAACTGCGCCTCAGTTCCCAAGGAGTTGTACGAGAGCGAGTTCTTCGGCCATGTCAAAGGCGCCTTCACCGGGGCCATCAAGGATCGAGTGGGCCGCTTCGAGACGGCTGACGGCGGCACGTTGTTTCTGGACGAGATCGGGGAGGTGCCCTTCGAGCTGCAGAGCAAGCTGCTCCGCGTGCTGCAGGAGAAGCGGTACGAACGGGTGGGGGAGGACCGGACACGGCACGCCGACGTGCGCATTATCGCGGCCACGAATCGCGACCTGAAAAAGGAAGTGGCGGCGGGTCGCTTTCGCGAAGACCTCTACTATCGGCTTAACGTGTTTCCCATTCATGTTCCTCCGCTGCGTGAGCGCAAGGAGGATGTCCCGCTGCTGGCCCAGCATTTCGTGCAGCAGTCGCTCAAAGAACTGCGCTGTCCGCCCCCCCGGCTGACTCGCTCCGGCGTCCTTCGACTCCAGAGCTATGACTGGCCCGGCAATGTCCGTGAGCTCCAGAACGTGATCGAACGCGCCGTTATCCTGGCGCGAGGCGGCGTGCTCGAGTTCGATCTTCCGGTGCGCGAGGCTCCGCCGGCCCCGCGGGCCGACCCCAATCGCCATGGCGACGACGTACCGGAATTTCTCACAGACATCGAATTGCGGCAGCGCGAGCGGGAGAACCTCCTGGTGGTTCTGCAGAAGACTCAATGGAGGGTCAAAGGTCCTGGCGGTGCGGCGGAACTCCTGGGTGTGAATGCCGCCACACTGGTGTCACGAATGAAGGCCATGGGTATCAAGCGACCGGAGTGAGCCGTGTGTGCCACGTCGACCCCAACCACATCTTGATTTGATAGCTTCCTTGAAGCGGAATGCACTCGCAGATGCGGCGTTGAGACTGCCCGAAGTACTCCGAAACCTGCGGGCGTTCTTGCTCGAACCCCTGCAGATTGCCGCCCAAGAGAGACCCCTCTCGAGATCCTGGAAACCTGGCGGTCCTTGGGAGTAGTGTCAAGGCTCGAGCCGAAGCAGTCCGGGCAATCCTCTTCAACCGAAAAGAACTTCACCTTATTGCTATTGTTTAGCAATCAGCCCATTCATGCGTCCAGGCCTCGATCATAGTCTGGAGGCATGACAAGGCAACACATTACGGGCTTTGACGTGGCCATCGCAAAGACCGAGGTTCCCTGGACCTTCAAGACGGATGTATGGGGGTTGCGTCCCACACCGGTTGTCCCGCCACAAGAGAATTTCTCCCATCGTTACTATTCCGTAGTAATCAGCCCCTTCGCGTGTGGCGGTCACGTCCATATCCTGGAGGGTATGGTATTCAGTCCAGCTACAAGACGCAGATTCGTCAAAGTCGCGATCACACGGGTACGAAGATTCCGACCTTCGGCGGTGCTGAACAAACACCGACGGGTGAGTCGGGATTACACAAGAGCTTCACAATCGACGAATGGGTTTGAGGTAGGGAGGCAACCTGCCCCGGCCGATGAAGTCGGCGAAGGCCTTCAGGCGGGGTTTCTGCTCGTGGTATTGCCGCTCGCGGATCTCGCCGGCCTTGGCCCGGCCGAGTTGGTGGTCAAGGTACAGATTGCACAGGTTCTCCAGGGTCAGCTTGCTCGGGGGCAAGGCCGCAGACTGGTCTGTGCCGCTGTGCAGGGCGGAGGCCTGTTCGTAGTACTTACGGAGGGCCTCCTGCTTGTCCCGGCCGAAGTAGTGGATGCGGCATCGGATTCTCTTGCAATACTGCCCTGTGCAATGTAGTGTGAGAGGGAACCTGCGCCAACGTAGCTCAACGGTAGAGCTCTGGTTTTGTAAACCAGGGGTTATGGGTTCGAATCCCATCGTTGGCTGTCCACTTTTACCGGCGACAGCCGGTGCCAACTGAACGCTTTTCGCGCCTAATCCCCCTGCCTGTTTGCATTTATGACTTGTGGGTCTGCTCGATGCCGGAACCCTCCTGGTATGCCGTGGAGACACAATTGTGATCGTCACCCGTGCCGCAACGCTTCGAGTTGACTGCCACAAGATGGACGAGGATTGGTCGCTGCTGCTGCGGTATCGGACGGATGCACAATGTCCACGGCTCGCAGTGAACAATCCTCAAGAGCACGTTGGCGATGCACGGAGGCAGCAGGTCGAATCAGCAGCGGAACGACTACCGCTCAAGGAGGCGAACGGCCTTGCAGGACGGGTCCGTGATGATGGGGAATCTCCGCCAACAGAGCATCAGACTGGTGCTGTGGTCGATGACCCGAATATGGGGCAGACAGGAGAAGCCCAGGAGTCCGTCGAGTTCGGGGTGATACGCAAACTGGGAGATTTGCCGCCGGATGCGGTCATCTCAGAGGACGGACTGACGAGATTCTTCGGACGCTGTAGAACAAGCATCAAGCGAGCAGTCCGACGAGGGGAATTGCCGCCGAGCGTGCGAATGTTCGGTGAATCGGTATGGACAGTCGATGCCCTGCGTAGCCATGTGAACAAGCGGCTTGAGGCTGCGGACAAAGAAGCAAAACGACTACAGCAGAGGGCATCTCGGCTTTGTCCTTGACGGAGGTCATGCGGCCGTACCTGGAGGCTCTTTCGTAAGAAGCGCTCCTGAATCGTACGGGACAGTTGCCTCTCCGCACTGCCGGTGATGCGGCTGTGCCCGACTTGTCCTTTCAGCCATCTCCACCACGATTCGGATCGCCTGTTCCAGATCGAACTCGGCGAAGTCCTTGCTCCGGAGAACAGGCTTCAACTGCGGCTCAAGCTGTTGCCGCAGCGACACCAGTCGCGTTGGGGAGACATCCGCCCGGTCTTTGCCGGGCACGGTGAGCTTCCGTCGGATCAGATCGATCAGGACGGGGGTCTTGGGGCCGAAGATCCAGCCGGCGGACGGCGTAATCGATATCGTAGAAGTCGCGGATCGCTACCTCGCGACGTGACAGGGCGGCCCGGAACTTCTCGGCAAACGCCTCCGTCTTCGAAATGCAAGGTACTGACACGGGCAAGACCATGGGCCGGCCCGACACGGGGTTCAGCAGAACGGTCCTCGCGGCCCCGTTGAATACTGGCGTCAAGAGTGGCTCGCGCAGGCCGATCTCGATCTTGATACGGTCCTGCTGCCCACTGAGCAGGGACTCGTAGCCGATGATCGCCACGTACTGCGTCGACCGGTTGGCCCCGGCCAGCGGCTCGATCACACGGAACACGTTAAGCCCTTTCGCAAGCTCCGCAACCGCCCTCTTCAGTCCTGCCGCTTGCTTGCTGCGTGCGGCACGTGGGGCATCACACGGCGTGGGGATGACGAAATCGAGGTCCTCGCTCAATTGGTAGAACTCCGCGTGCACCTTCGCCAGACATGTCCCGCCCTTGAACACCAGCGCCCCGGCCGCTGCCAGGTCCTGCAACAGTACGGTACAGAAGTAGTCCTTTTCCACGAGTCGGGCCGCGAATCCTGTCTCGGCCGCCGTGAAACTCACCGCCTCCTGGAACATGTCCCGATCTTCGTGGGCGCGAATGAGAGCTGGATCAGGCTTGGTCATTGAGCACCACACCCCATCGTCGGTTCACCGTGCCGCGTTTGGGTCTTGTGGGAATCCATGGGATCAGGCTCGTGGTCGGTTTCAGAGCCTTTTCCAGCTTTCGGAGCAGGACGTGGTCCGCCTTCTCACGCTCCAGCAATGCGCCGATCCGGCGGATGGTGCCTGTGTCGCCATAACGCAGGGTGGCCTTCGTCAGATCGGCCGCGCTTGTGCGTTTGGCCATCAGTTCGCGGCGTATCCAGGCGTATCCGCGTGGGAGGCCGTTGAACCGTGACCAGTCGTACACGGCGTCCACGAGCGTCCGGGTGCGCGATGCGTAAACCACGACTTGGCCATCCGGCTTGCAGACCTCCTGCGTGTCGCCGAGCCGTACATCCGCCACTTTGATGAGCGTCAGGGCCACCGCTCCGATTTGTCGCTCGCCCGAAAGCCGGTTGTTGTAGGCGTACATGCGGGCAGGGATCTGCTCGTCGAACCCGTAGAGATGGAAGGCATTCGGCCCGCAAATCTGATAGCGGCCCTGCTTCTCCGCCATTAACGTGTTCAACGCCAGAGCTTCGTCGGGGCTCCACTTGCCGCCCAGGGGCAGTCGTGGCGGGACCAAGTACAGCCCCCGATAGACCCTCGCAATCAGGCCGGCCCGCTCCAGCCGACTGAGCAACTCCCGCTCCTGCGTACGGGTCAGGTGCAGTGGCTCTCTCAGTTCGCCTGTCCGTACAGTCGTCAGTTTTCGCAACTGGATGTAGGCGAACAACCGGGTTTCGAGTTGTCCCAAGCCCTTTTTCATGGGTTGCATTGTACAGATGGGATAATTGCCTTACAAGCAATTATCAAGAAATAGAATACACTCCGATGCTCTGATTATTCGACGCCATCGCCGGTACTGCGGGGACCCCATAGGGGTGTGGGAGGGGGCTTCCCCGCGTTTCGACGCTGCAGCGACTGGCGGACAGTGGCAGTGGTGCGTCAGCCGGTCCAACAGGGCAGCGGGGCATGGTGCGACCGCCTCCTGACCGTCACATGCAACAACGCACTCCGCGAAATCAGACAGGTAGAGTTGCAGCAGCCTACGACAGGTGATATCGGCCTCGACGATAAGGCATCTCCTTGGTATCTCCTATTGGTGGGCTCCGCTCGTTGAGACTGACGCACACTCGGATTTCTGCGGTTGCTTGACCTCGTGGATCCAGTCGTGGCGGGTAACGAAGGTCTGGAACTCATCGAAGAGTCGGTTGATTTCCTGGAGAAGCCTGCGGGCATCCGACAGGTCATCGTCGGCCGCCAGATGCTCCAAGGTCTTGGCCACCTTCGATAGTTCAACGGCCCCGACATTGGCGGACGCGCCCTTGATGCCATGCGCGTAGAGTTTCACCTGCGCTGCGTTGCCATGGAGCACAGCCTTGTTCAGTTCCTCCAATCGCCGGCGATTCTCCTCCACGTAAACGGGCATGACCTCCAACACGGTTTCTTCATCCCCCAGACGATCGATCAGCCGATCCCAGTCAATGATCGCTCTCGGCCGGGCATTCTCTTGGGAGGTTGCGGCGTCGTCATCCGCTTGGGGCAGGTCCGAGTTCAGAAACGTCTCCGACGGGGGATCGGGTGATTCACGAGACAGGTACTTCTCCAGCACCTTCATCAGTTCCTTTCGCTCCACAGGCTTTGACAAGTAATCGCTGCAACCGCAGGCAAGACAATTCTGGCGGTCGGTTTCCATGGCATGGCCGGTCAGGGCCACAATCGGAGTCACTATTCCTCGGCGCCTCAACTCGCGTGTCGCTTCGTGCCCGTTCTTACGTGGCATCTGGATGTCCATGAACACGAGATCAAACGTGTTCACCGAGGCCAGTGCAACGGCGTCTTCCCCGTCGTCCGCGAGTGTAACATTCAGCCCCAGGCGTTCCAGCATGAGCCTCATGAGCAACTGATTCGCGGCAATGTCCTCGGCGACGAGAACTCGACCCCGGAATCGGAGTTCTTCTGGCTTGGGGCGCGGGGCTTCGTCTTCAGGAACCGATCCCAGAGAGGATAACCGGGGCTGTCCGGCCAGATCCACCCGGGCCGGCACAATCAGGGAGAAGGTGGCCCCCTGGCCCGGTTTACTCTTGAGACGGATGTGTCCGCCCAGAAGCTCGACTAGTTGCTTCGTGATGGCCAGCCCCAGGCCCGTGCCGCCATACTTGCGGGTGGTGCTTCCATCGGCTTGGACGAATGCCTCGAAGATCGCTTGCTGCCGATCCTCCGGGATGCCGATGCCCGTATCGACGACATCGAAACGAACAAAAGGCTCGGCATCGATCTCTTCCAGGGACACGCACACTCGAACGGATCCCCGCTCGGTGAACTTCGTGGCGTTGTTCACGAGGTTGATCAGACATTGTCGCAGGCGGACGGGGTCGGTGTGAATTCGTGCCGGAGGTGCAGGCTCCCCGACAGCCACCTCAAAATCGAGGCCCTTGCTCGAATGGCACTGCCGTGAGTTTTAGATCTTGTCGGCGCAGACTGCCACATGAGGCATGATGAGAATGCAATTGCTCTCGATTCTATACGAAAGCCTTGTTCCGGGCTGCCGGATCGGTATCATGTTT
>Ga0228535_1001276_pt1 | contig 41682 bp, 36 predicted proteins | sample SJ1metagenome_FD_168457 | JGI IMG/M metagenome (GOLD analysis project Ga0228535, IMG submission 168457) | Enriched culture of PCE-dechlorinating microbial communities from Ithaca, New York, USA - SJ1 | ecosystem: Engineered > Modeled > Simulated communities (microbial... > Unclassified | place... | reverse complement strand
GGGACCGGCCCGGGAAAACTCACGGCGACCGCGGAAAAGATGCAACGGCTGATGCACTACGGCCAGATGCTCCAATCCCACGCTCTCCATTTCTTCCACCTCTGTTCGCCGGACCTGCTGCTCGGCATGGACGCCGATCCGGCCGTGAGGAACATCATCGGCGTGGCGCTGCAGAACAGGGACCTCGCGGTCCGCGGGGTGATGCTCAGAAAGTTCGGGCAGGAGATCATCCTGGCCACGGCCGGGAAAAAAATCCACGGCACGGGAGCCATTCCGGGAGGCGTCAATAAGAATCTGACCGCCGAGGAGCGGAACCGTTTTCTCAAGGGCCCCGCGCCGCTGAACATCGATACCATGATCGAATGGGCCCAGGAGGCCGTGGACTTCTTCAAATCCTACCATAAGGACCACAGGGAACTCATCGACGGATTCGCCGCCTTCCCGACCAATCACCTCAGCCTGGTTCGCAAGGACGGCGCCCTCGATTTCTATCACGGCGTATTGAGGGCCGTCGACGCCGAGGGAAAGAAAGTCCTTGACGATGTCGATTACCCGGACTACCTGGACTACATCGGCGAGGAAACCAAGCCCTGGAGCTATATGAAGTTTCCCTACATCAAGTCCATCGGCAGGGAGGACGGCTGGTACAGGGTCGGACCTTTGGCCCGATTGAACACCTGCGATTACATCCCCACTCCCCGCGCCCAGAAGGAGTTCGAGCTGTTCAAAGCCTATACCGAAGGCAAGCCCAATAACATGTCCCTTCACACGCACTGGGCCCGGCTCATCGAGCTCCTGCATTCCGCCGAAGTCATCAAGGATTTGCTCAACGACAAGGACTTGAGCGGGGACAAGCTGGTCAAGCGCGGCCGGAAGAAGAAGCAGGAAGGCGTGGGACTCGTCGAGGCGCCGCGCGGAACCCTTTTTCATCACTACCGGATTGACGGAAATGACCAGATCTCCATGGCCAACCTGATCGTCTCAACGACCAATAACAACGAGCCCATGAACAGGGCCGTCCGCTGGGTGGCCGAAAACGTCATCGCCGGGAAACCGGAGATCACCGAAGGCATGCTGAACCGGGTGGAGGTCGCCATCAGGGCCTATGACCCCTGCTTGAGCTGCGCGACTCATGCCCTGGGACGGATGCCCCTGGACGTGATCCTGTGCGATTCCAGGGGGAACGTCGTCGACCGCCGGGAAAGATAGGATTCCGGCTGACCGCCGTTCCCATGGATTTGAAGCCATGAGCCGCGCAAAACCGCCGGCCCCGCCGCGCGCGGGAAGGAAAAAAAGCCGCCGGCCGGGGCATGCCGTTTCCGCGGCTGCGGCCGCGATAAATAGGCGGGCGGACGGCGGGCCAAAGCCCGGGATCCTCCTCTACGGCATCGGCAATCCCGGACGCCGCGACGACGGCCTCGGCGTCGAACTCGCCCGCCGGGCGGGAACGCTCAACCTCGATAATCTGGACTGCGATTCCGATTACCAGCTCAATATCGAAGACGCCGAAACCATCTCCCATTACGACGTCGTCGTCTTCGCCGACGCGGCGTTCGACCTCGACAATCCATTTGAATTCAAGGAGATCGAGCCCGCCCGGAAGGCCGCCTTCACGACCCACGAACTCGGGCCGGAAAGCGTGCTCGCCCTTTGCCTGGAGCTTTTCGCCGCATCGCCCAAGGCCTTCGTTCTCGCCGTCCGCGGCTACAGGTTCGAAGCCCGGGAAGGGATAACACGGAAGGCCGAAAAAAACCTCAACCTCGCCCTCGACTTCCTGGCCGGCTTTCTGGACCGCCTGTGATCCCGCGTCCGGCTCCATTGCGCGGCGGAGGGTTTCCCGGCGCCGGCCGTGAACGGACCGCCGCTTTCCCCTCGCCCGCCCGCGTCCCGGGCGCGGTTCCCCCGGTCTCGAAATCCCGGAAGGCCGCGATGCCGCTTCCGAGGCGAATTCCGGGACCGGTCGCCGGCGGAGCCCGGCGGGGCGGTCAGCTGATCTCGCCGGTGAGATAAGCGCGGGTCTTCGGGTTCACCGGATTGGCGAAAATCTCCGCGGCCGGCCCGTGCTCGATCACCTCGCCGAGATAAAGGAAAACGATGTAGTCGGCGATGCGGCGGGCCTGCCGCAGGATGTGCGTCACGACGACGACGGTGTACTCCTCCTTGAGCTCGATCAGCCGCCTTTCCACGTTCTGGCTGGACTGGGGGTCGAGGGCGGACGTGGGCTCGTCGCCCAAAATGATCTCGGGCCCCACGGCCAGTCCCCTGGCCAGGCAGAGCCTCTGCTGCTGGCCCACCGACAGCCGGGACGCCGGCTGGTTGAGCCGTCCCTTGACTTCATCCCAAAGTCCGGCGACTTTCAAGAAATGCTCGACCGTGCGGTCGAGCTCCTTTTTGCCGCGGAGGCCGTGGATCTTCGGCCCGTACGCCACGTTTTCATAAATGGACATGGGCAGCACCTGCGGTTTTTGAGACAGGAGGCCCATCTTCTTCCGGATGTGCATCACCTCGGCCTGGGGGCCGTAGATGTCTTCATCGTCGACCAGGATTTTCCCTTCGACCCGGACGCCCTCGGTGCCTTCCAGCAGCCGGTTCAAGGACTTGAGAAGGGTGGTCTTCCCGCAGCCGGAGGGACCGATGATGGCCGTGATTCTCCGGTCGGGGATGTCCAGCGAGATATCCTTCAAGACCTGCTGACGGCCGTAATAGACGCTCAGATTCCGGATGCTGATGTGCGATTTTTCGTTCGAATGCCTGTTGTTCATGCGCTTACCTGCCGACTATTTGATGACATGCTTCGTGATCCTTTTGATGAGCACACGCGAGACAACGCTGATCAGGAGAATGATCAAGGTCAGGACGGCCGCCGAAGCATAGGCCCGTCTCTGCACCTCGGCGACGGGAGATCCCAGCTGAAAGAAAATGGCCAGGGGCAATGTCGCCGCCGGCTGAAAAAGCGACGTGGGTATCCGGTCGGTGAACCCGGCCGTGAAGAGGACCGACGCCGCGTCGCCGATGCCCCGGCCGAAAGAGATGAGAACCGCCGTCAGGATTCCGGGAAGGCACTGGCGGACGATGACCTTCAAGGCGGTTTCCAAACGCGTCGCCCCCAGGGAATAGGAAGCCTCCGCCAGTTCCCCGGGGATCATGCGCATCACCTCGTCGATCGCCCGGCTCATGATGGGCAGTTCGAGGAGCGCCACCGTGATGATCCCGGCGAGCAATGACGCCCGAAGCCCGAAAAAAACCATGATCAGGAAGCCGAACGCTCCGTAGACGATGGACGGGATGCCCCACAGGACGTCGAAGACGAACCGGGTGAGGGAGGAGATGCGCGAGTTCTTCCTGGCGTACAGGTTCAGATAGAGAACGACGGGGAGGCTGAAAAGGAAGGCGAGGATTGTCGCGCCTATGGCCAAATACAAGGACCCGACGATGGCGTTGAGGATGCCGCCTTCCTTTCCGAGGTAATACCCTCCCTTGGGCGTCTGCGTGATCATGGAAAGCTTGAGCACCGGCAGGCTTTTCCAGACGATCGTTCCGATGATGACGAGCAGGCTGCCGATGACGAGGAACGTCGATCCGGCCATCAGCCATGTGAACACGCGCTCCGTCCATTTCCTGCGCCGCAGCCTGGAAGCCTCCGGTCCGCGCGTCATTCCGCCCTCCTCTCGGCGCGGACCAGAATCCACCGCGCCAGAACGCTGAAGGACAGGACGACCACCAGCAGCACGAGCGCGGCCAGCATGAGCGCCGAATCATACTGCGGGACCGACATCATTTCGCCGTAGTTGTTGGCGATGAGGGCCGGCAGCGGGTAGCCGGGCGAAAAAACCGACTTGGGAACGACCGGCACGTTGCCCACGACCATGAGCACGGCCATGGTCTCTCCGAAAGCCCTGGAAAGCCCCAGCACTCCGGCGGCGATGATCCCCTGGGCGCCCTTGCGCAGGACGACGTACCTGACCGTTTCCCATTTCGTCGCGCCCAGCGACAGCGAGGCCTCGCGGAGCGGATAGGGGATGGAGGCGAAGACCTCGAGAGAGACATGGATGATGGTCGGAAATATCATGACGGCGAGAACGATTCCGCCGGCGAGGATGCTGTACCCGGAAGAATAGGTCCCGAACAACGGGGCGATAACGTCGCCGACGAGGGGGACGACGGCCAGAATCCCCCAGACGCCGAAAACGACGGAGGGAAGCCCGGCGAGGAGATCGATGATGGGCTTGGCCAGATCCCGGACCCAACGGGGCGCGTATTCGGAAAGATAGACGGCCGTGAGGAGGGAGATCGGGACGGCTATGATCAGGGCGACGAAGGTCACCCAGAGCGTACCCATGATGAAGGGAAAGAGCCCGAATTGCCCCTTGAGAGGCTGCCAGGCGCTCGAAAAAAGAAGCCCGGTGAAGGATTTCGCGAGGAGGATCGGCTTGGATTTTTGAAAAAGTCCGAAGACGATCAAGACGACAATGAACGTCGGGACAAGCGTCAGGAGGAACATGAATTTCCGGGCGACATAATCCTTGATGAGACGCACCGGCCTTTACCTTCCTTCCTCCGCGTTCATGCGGCCAGCCGCGGATTCATCCCGGGCGCTTTTTTCCACCCGGGGTTTTCCAAAAAAAGGGAGCGACGGCTTTGTCCGGCCTCCGGGATGCTCCGCGAATCTTGGCATTCAATCCCCCCCGCCGGCCCTCAGCGGCCGGCCCCGATCTTGGCCAACCCCTCCGCGAGTTTCCCTTGGCTCAGGTTGATATAGCCCGTCTCCGGGACATATTTCTGCCCTTCCGTCAGGGTCCATCGCAGGAACTCGACCAGGATCTGGTTTTTCGGAACGCCTTTGATCACAAAGTAAAGCTCCCGCGCGGGAGGCGACGGATAAACGTCCTCGGCGATCGCCCGCGTGATCTCGTCCCGCGTCCGGTAAACGTCCTCGGCGGGATCCAGGACCCCGTTCCCGTCAAGATCGATGGGAACGATCTGGATGCCGTCGATCGGCTTTTTGGTTTGAGCGTCGTAAGCGAAATTGACGTTGTTGTAGCCGATGCCGAGAGCGTCCCGCCGGACCGCGTCGGCCAGGCCGGGATCGCCGTAAACGCCCACGCCGGCCAGATCTTCCTGACGCTTGCCCAGGTAAGCCGCCCACGTTTCAGCGGCGCCGCAGGCGTCCGCCCGGGTGTAAACGTGGATGCCGGCTTTCCCCTTTTTCCCGAAAAGCTCTTCCCACGTCTTGAGATCCCGGGTGATCCACAGTCTCAGGAACTCGTCCCGCTTGATGCCTCTTTTCCGGATTTCCCGCAAAAAGGGATTCTTGGCGCTGACGGTGGGAAGCACGGCGTCCTTCGTCACGGCCAGGGGCAAGGCTCCCTTTGCGATTTCGGCCGGATAGACATCTCGTGAGACCATGCCGATATCGACCATCCCGGCCAGGACGTCGGCGATGCCCTTTCCGGCGCCCCCGGCCTGGACATCGATTCTGACCTTGGGATGGAGCTTCTGGAATTCCTCGGCCCACCTGACCGCCATGGGATAGAGCGCCCAGGCTCCCGAAAGGGAAATGCCGCCTGAAAGCTCGGGATTCGCCGGACGCGCGGCCGCCGGCGAAACGCCCGAAAACAAGACACCCAATGCCACCGACAGCATGCTCAGCGTTTTTTTCATGACATCCTTCCTTCGTCCGGGTCAACGAAAGGCGCCGACCCGCGCATCAAAAAGCCACCTGCAGCTGCGCCAGAACAGCCGAGTTGTCCGTCCCTCCGCTCTCCAGCCGGTGGATCTCGTAATTCAACTGAAGCCGGTTCCTCCCGGAAAGAATCCAATTGACGCCCAGCGTCAGGATATTCGCCCGGTCGCCGGCCGCGTCGAGGTTCCTGTCCAGGGAGTCGTACTTGACGACGCCCTGCAGCTTTTTCGGAAGGAAAAAATACCCGGCCTGGAGATACCATCCGGACCTGGAGACGACGTCGTCTCCGGCATGAATGTATTCGCCCTTGAGCGAGGCGCCGGAATGGACCGCCGAAAACTCGAGTCCGGTCATATCCCGCGCGACCGACGGGCCCGCCGGTCCGGGGCTCCGCCGGCCCTTGTAGAAAGACCCGCCGACGGACAGGAATCCGGCCGGATGAATGACCGCGCGGCCCCCGAAATCCTTGTGGCTGTTGGTATCGAGCTTGTTGATTCCGGAGCCGTTGAAAACTCCAAGGGCGTATTCCAGGATGGAATATTCGCCGAAAACGGCGACGCCGACATCCCGGCCCTGGGAGCTGTTGTCCCGGCCGGGCGCGAACTTTTCCACGGGCTGGGAACGGTTGATGGTATCCAGGTCGGCGACGGACGTCAGGCTCTCCAGGCTGAACGGGATCTGGAACTGGCCGGCGCGCACGCCGATGTTTTTATGGAATGAAAATTCGACCAGGGCATCCACCAAAAGCGGACTGCGGGCGAGATCGGCCATGACGCGGAAATTCACGTTCTTGAGGACCGGCCCGGCCAGGGTGAGCCGGACCCGCCGGGCGGAAAAGCTGTCCACGCCTTTTTCCCAGCCGGCGTAAAGGAATTGTCCGAAGCCCGTCAGCTTGAGCGGCCGGCTGACGGCCAAGGAAACGGGCTCCTTTTTGTCCTCCGCCCTCGAAGAAGCGGCGCAGGCGGCCAAACAACCGATGAGAAGCAGCGGCACCACGCCGGGAAAACGCCGTCGCCCCCCGGACGGCTTCGTTGGACTGTTCATCTTTCTTGGCTCCTTTTTTACCGTTTCATCGATGATCGTGTCAGCTCGTTGATCGGATCGGCGAAAGTCATCGCGGCGGGAATCCTTCAAGCGCCTCCCGCGCGCTCATGCGCGTTTTTCCGGACCAGGTCCTCGAAAGACGTCCTCTCCAGGATGGCGGCCACCGAATCCCGGACCTCTTTCCACAACCAGCGCAATCCGCAGGTCTCTTCCATGGGACAGGCTTCGTGAGCCATGACGCTGACGCAGTCGATGGGCGCCAGCGGCCCGTCCATGACCCGAATGACCTCGGCCACGGTGATTTCCGAGGGTGGCTTAGCCAATAAATAGCCCCCACCCCGGCCCTTCTTGCTCTTGAGATATCCGGCGCGCTTCAACAAAAGCAGGATCTGCGCCAGGAAACGTTGCGGAATGTTCTGGGCGCGGGAGATATCACGGATATGAAGGGGGCCCTGTTCATAACGGATGGACAACTCGAGCATCGCCCGGCTCGCGTATTCGCCTTTTGTGGAAAGCCTCACGACTGTGTCCTTTATTAGTCGACTAATTCAATAGACTATGTCATTTAACATTTCCGGCCTCCGGCTGTCAAGCTTTTTTTAATTCCCGGAAAGCCCGCCGCGTGCCTCGCGCCTTCCGCCGAAAGGCTTGACTTCAATACGGCTGTGAAGCAGAATCGAATATCCGGCGCCCGGCCGATGGTGCGGCCGGGGGCAGGGATTATCGCAAAATAAACCGAGAGGGAGAAGCCGCCTATGAAGGACGTTGCCAGCGCCATGAATTCCGTTTATCGAAACCCCCGCAAAGTCAAGAAAGCCGTGACGATTCTATCGACGGCCGTGGTCCTCTGCCTGCTTGCGGCCGGCTGCCGGCAGGCAGCCAGGCAGTCCGATGAGGCGGCGCCGCCGGCGCGGCCCGGCGGAAACATCGTTGCCAAGGTCTATGACTCCGGTTTTGAACATTCCCACGATACTTATAACGGCCTTTCAACGGCCAGCGACGGCAAGGTCTATTACGTGCTTTGCTCGCAATTGATGGATGTCGCCGGGCAGATGTATGCCTTCGATCCGCGGACGGAAAAGATCGAGCATCTGGGCGATCTGACCGAGGCCTGCGGCGAGAAGGATCTCAAGGCCGTCGCCCAGGGCAAGAGCCACGTCAATTTCGTCGAGCTGGACGGCAAGCTCTATTTCGCCACGCATCTCGGCTATTACTCGATCATCGACGACATGGAAAAGACCGGCATCCCGGCTGAGGGGTTCAATCCCTATCGGGGCGGCCACCTCTTGGCCTACGACATGAAGAACAGGACGTTCGAGGATCTCGGCACGGCCCCGAACGGGGAAGGCATCCTGACCATGAACATGGATACGAGCCGCCGGCTGATTTACGGCCTGACATGGCCGACCGGCATTTTATTCCGTTATGACGCGGCTCGGAAAAAGATGGATGTCATCGGGCCGGTCAACGGGAAAGGAGAAGACGGAGCCGGGCCGGATTTTCGCGTCATCTGCCGCTCCATCGTCATCAATCCCGAGGACGGGGCCGCGTATTTCACCATCGCCGAAGGCGATATCCTGCGTTTGAAGCTGGGCGAGACGGCCGTTGAAAAAGTCGAGGGCGACGACGTGAATTTGCGAAAGGACTATTTCGGCCGGTACGAAGTGTCCACCGCCGGCAGCATGGCCTACAACTGGCGCCAGGCGTTCTGGCACCCTCTGGAAAAAAGGATTTACGGCGTCCACGGGAATTCCGGCTACCTGTTCCGGATCGACCCGGCCGCATCCCGCCTCGAGGTCCTGGAGCGGCTCACTTCGGTCCCGTCGAAGCTGAGCGGAATGTTCGATCAGTTCAGCTACGGTTATTTGGGGTTCACCCTCGGCCCCGATCACCGGACGATCTATTACCTGACCGGAGGGCCGATCTATGTCGACGGGAAGCGCGTGCTGGGCAAGAGCTCGACGGCGAAGGGAGAGGCCAAAGGCCTCGAGGATCTTCACCTCATTACTTACGACATCCCCACGGGGAGGTACGAGGATCACGGCGCCGTCTTTTTCCCCGACGGACAGCGGCCCCTGTATGTCAATTCCATCGCCGTGGGGAATGACGGCACGGTTTATACCCTCGGCCGGATAACCGAGAACGGCCGGACGCGCACGGATTTGATCAGTTTCCCCGGTCCGTTCAAGAAGGGGAATTAGCGGATTTCGGGACGGCACCCCGTTTCTTCGCGCGAAAAGCTTTTTCCCGCCTCGCTTGAACCGCGATGGCCGCGGGGCTCTGTGAAAGACGGCCTTCCGCCGGGCCCGGCGCGCCTCCCCCACCGCCCTGCGAGGGCTTTTCACCGGCCGGCCAGGAAAAGCGGCTTCAAGGTTTTTGAATCATGACGTTCCCGCCCCCCGCGGACGGGCCCGTCGTTTGACATTAAAAGAAGGCCGATGTAGTTTAGTGACTGCCGGTTGAAAACGGGCAGAAAATCGAATTTCCCCATATGGAGGTCGGCATATGAGAATCGCCGTCGCGGGTTTGGCTTACTCCCATCCCTACACCTACACCCAAATTCTACAGCGCGCCGGGCATACGATCACCCATGTCTGGGACGATGTCCCCGAGCGGCTCAAGGAATTCTCGGACAGGTTCGGCGTCCCGGCGGTATCGTCTGTCGACGACATCCCCGCCGATGGAATCGACGGGCTCATCGCCACGGGCCGCATCCCCGAGCGCATCGACCATGTCGTCAAATTCCTTGAAAAGGGCGTGCCCACCTACTCCAGCAAGCCGGCCGCGACCTCGCTCGCGCAGATCGAAAGAATCGCGGCCTCCGTCTGCGGGACCGGGACTCCCTGGCTGAGCACTTCCGTGCTGAGATTCGCGCCGGCGCTTCTCGCCCTCAAAGCCCATCTCGACAAGGGCAAAACCGGGACCCTCATCCAGGTGCGCGCCACGTCATCCCACTACATCAGCCATTACATGGAGGAGCCGGGGATCTGGCAGGACGACCCGGCCCGGGGCGGGGGCACGATTATCAACATGGGCATCCACGCCCTGGAGATGCTTTCCGTCCTCGTCGGCCCGAAAATCCGCAGGCTGTGGTGCGCCTCGGGCCGGCGTTTTCACGCCGCCTCCCTCTCCGAGGACGCGGTGGTCATCGCCCTCGAATGGGACGACGGGCTGCCCGGCGTCATCGAAGTGCCGTGCGGCGTCAAGGGGGAATCGTTCGGCGTCGAGGTTTTCGGACGCGAGGCGATCCTCCGCTTCACGATCCCCAAGGGCGATATCCAAGAGGCGAGCGGCGCCGCGATCGGCGACGCCGATCCCTTGGTTGAATTCGGATACACGGGCACGATGGAGGCCTTCGTCCGCATGTGCGCGACGCGCCTCATGCCCGTGCCTCTGGAAGAAACGGAAGCGCTGGCGAAAATCCTCATACGAGCCCGGGAGTCCGCGGCGACGGGGCTGCCGGTTAATCTATGAAATCCCGCATGCCGGGAAAGGGAGGTTCGGCCCATGGAGTTTTACGAAGTCCTGGCGAAGCGGCGAAGCATCAGGAAATATAAAAGCGATCCCGTCGAGGAAGACAAGATCAACCGGATCCTGGAGGCCGCGAGAATCGCGCCTTCGGCCGCGAACCGCCAGCCCTGGCACTTCCTGGTCATCAAAGACGCCGCCGTCAAGAGCCGTCTCAGGGAAGCTTACAGCCCCGAGTGGTTTCACACGGCGCCGGTCATCGTCTGCGTCTGCGGCGAGCCGGACAAGGCCTGGGTCCGCGGCGACGGGAAAAATTACGTCGATGTCGACGTCGCGATCGGCTTCGAGCACCTCGTGCTGGCGGCCGCCGCCGAAGGCCTGGGGACGTGCTGGATTGGCGCTTTCCAGGTCCGCAAGCTCAAGGAGATCCTCGGCCTGCCCAAGGGCATCGAGCCCATCGCCTTGACGCCGCTGGGATATCCGGACGAGAATCCGCGGCCCTTCTCCCGAAAGCCCGTCTTCGCCATCGTCCGCCAGGACCGCTGGTAGGCTTGTCTTCGATATCGCCGCGGACCGCCGTCCGGCGAACGGCGGTGATGGAATGAAGTCTCCTCAAGGAGGCAGGCAATGGGAAAACTACGGATGCCGGCCGGAGGGCCGTGTGGATCGAATCAATTGAAAAACATCCCTGCCCTCGTGATCTTCATGTGCGCGTTCCTCTGCCTCGCCGGCCACGCCGCGGAGCCGCGCCTGAATTTCGCCTGCGCGCCGGCGAATGATCTCTATATTCTGGTTAAAGCCAGCGGCGTCGAGGCGGCGCGGTTCGACGACCCGGCAGAGGCCGTGGCCGCCGCGGCCGAGGGCTCGGCCGTCCTCGTCTTGGCCGACGGCTACCCCGATCGGCCGGCGGCGCTGTCGCCGGAAATTTACGGGGAGGCCGCGCGGAAACGGCTGCGGATGTTCGTCGAATACCCGTCTTGTGTTCCGGGAATCGAGCTGGGAGAGGCGAAGCGCGCTCGCTGGGAAAGGACGGTCGTCGCCTCGGACGCGTTCGAACCCGGGCTTGAGCGTCTGCGGATACTCCTTGTGCCGAACTGCCATTTCCTGCCCGTGGCCATGCCGCCGAAGCCGCACCTCGTCCTCGCGCGTGTCGCCGGTTATGACCGGGCCGTGCTGGGCATTCCGGACAAGGACGCCTGGCCCCTCCTTTTCGAGGTCCCCGGAAACAATCTTCTGGTCGCAACGACCAAACTGAGCCAGTTCATCACCGGGCGCTGCGCGCCGGCCGACGCCTGGGGGCCGGTCTGGGAGACGATTCTCCGCCGGCTCGCTCCGGCCGACGCTGTCCCCGCGCTCAAATGGACCCCTGTCGTCAGGCCTTCTTTCGCCAGAAATGATCCCCTGCCCGCCGGCGCCGAACTCGGCGCCCTTCGCCGCGGCGCGGACTGGTATGCCAAGGCACGGCTCTTCGTCCATCCGGACTGGCAAATAAAGCTTGAGACGATGACCGACGAAAACGACCGGGTCTATCCGGGCCCGACGGCCGACATGCCCGTGGGAGACGGAAGCCTTGGACTGATGGAAGGCTTCAGCTCCTCGATCGCCCCCGACGGAAGCCAGCCGGTGCGCTGGTACGTGAGAAACGACTGCAACGGCGAAGTCGCGATGTCGCTGGCCCTCAGCGCTCTCCTCGATCCGGAAAGCCGCGGCCGGACGACGGCCGCCAACATCCTCGACTACCTACTGCTCCGCTCGCCGGTCAGCCAGGGCCCTCGCTCCGATCCGGCCAGTCCCTCCTTCGGGCTCCTCGGCTGGGACACGCGGCCCAACGGCGCGACGGTCTACTACGGCGACGACAACGCGCGCGGCCTCCTCGGCGACATCGCCGTCTCGGCCGCGCTGAAAACCGGCCGCTGGGACGAACGCATTCTGAGGGGCATCCTGGGCAATTTCCGCACCACGGGGCCGTCGGGATACCGCAATCCCCGCATCGAGGAGCCCGAGCTGCAGGAACTCGGCTGGCGGCATTTCCGGGACAAGTCCGACGGCTACTGGAGCGGATTCCACCACTCTCCCCATTACCAGGGATACGTCTGGGCAATGTATCTCTGGCTTTACGACAAAACGCATTTCGAGCCGCTCCTCCGGAAAACGGAAAGCGCCATCCGCCTCCAGATGGAACTCTATCCCGGCCGCTGGGATTACGCCTGCAACAACCAGATCGATTCGGAATGGGCGCGCATGCTTCTCCCGCTGGCCTGGCTCGTGCGCGTGGATGACACGGCCGAACACCGCGGATGGCTCAAGCGGTTGGCCTCGGATTTCATGGCGCTGCAGGATCCCTGCGGAGCCGTGCCGCAGCGCCTGGTGAGCTCGGCGCGCAAGAACGAGGAATACGGAACGGGAGAATCATCGATCATCCACGCCAACGGCGACCCCTGCGCCGACCTGCTCTATACGCTGAACTTCGCCTTTATCGGGCTGCACGAGGCCGCGGCCGCCCTCGGGGAAAGCGCGGGCGCGGATACGCGCCGCGCCGAGGACCGGCTCGCGGACTTCCTCGTCCGCATCCAGGCCGGGAGCGAAGCGCGGCCGGAGTTCGACGGCGTCTGGTTCCGTGCTTTCGACTACCGCCGCTGGGATTACTGGGGCTCGAACGGAGACGCGGGCTGGGGAGCCTGGAGCGCCGAAACCGGCTGGACGCAGGGATGGATCGTCTCAGTCCTGGCCCTGCGAGCGCTGAAGACCTCTCTCTGGGAATTCACGGCGGCGAGCCGGATCGCCCGGCTGATGCCGGCCGTGCTGGCGCAAATGCTGCCGGCGGAATAACGACGGGCTCCCCGCCGTTTGGCGCTTATCCGGGGAACGCGCCCCGGCCGGCGTAGACGGCCTTCGCCCCGAGTTCTTCCTCGATGCGCATCAGCTGGTTGTACTTTTCCACGCGCTCCCCGCGGCAGGGGGCTCCCGTTTTCAGCTGGCCCGTGCCCATGGCCACGGTCAGGTCGGATATGAAGCTGTCCACGGATTCGCCGCTCCGGTGAGAAACCATGGCCGTCCATCCGGCTTTGCGGGCCATCTCGATCGCGGCGATCGTTTCGGTCAGGGTGCCGATCTGATTCAGCTTGATCAGCACGGAATTGGCCGCGTTTTCCTCGATGCCGCGGGCGATGCGCTCGACGTTGGTCACGAAGAGGTCGTCGCCGACGAGCTGGATCTTCGATCCGAGTTGCCCGGTGAGGAGCTTCCAGCCGTCCCAATCGTCCTCGGCCAGGCCGTCCTCGATGGAGACGATCGGATATTTGCCCACCCACTCCGCATACATCCCGACCATGTCTTCGGCCTTCACTTTCCGGCCCTCGGTCCGGAGATTATAAAGGCCCTCCTCGTAGATCGAGCTGGCCGCCGCGTCCAAGACGACGGCGATATCCTGGCCGGGCTTATAACCGGCTTTCTCTATCGCCTTCAAAATGTTTTCCACGGCGTCGGAATTTTTTTTGAAAGCCGGCGCGAACCCTCCCTCGTCACCCACGCCCGTCGAATACCCGGCGCTCTTGAGGACGCTCTTGAGGGCATGATAGGTTTCGGCTCCCCAGCGCAAAGCCTCGCGGAAATTTGGGGCGCCGACGGGGGCGATCATGAATTCCTGAAGGTCCGTGCTCTGCCAGTTGGCGTGAACGCCGCCGTTGAGGATATTGAACATGGGGACCGGGAGAGTCTTGGCCCCGATGCCGCCCAGGTATCTATAGAGAGGAAGCCCGACGGCCTCGGCGGCGGCGCGGGCCGCGGCCAGGCTGACGCCCAGGATGGCGTTGGCTCCCAGCTTGTTTTTATTCGGGGTGCCGTCCAGGGCGAGCATGGCCCGGTCCACTCCGGCCTGGTCGAGGGCGTCGATATCGACGACGGCTTCGGCGATGTCGATATTGACATGCTCCACGGCCCTGAGAACGCCCTTCCCGCCGTAGCGGCTTTTATCGCCGTCCCGCAGCTCGAGCGCCTCATAGATGCCCGTGGAGGCTCCGGACGGGACGGCCGCCCGGCCCCAGGCCCCGCAACCGAGCCAAACCTCGACCTCGACCGTGGGATTTCCCCGGGAATCCAGGATCTCCCGCGCGTGGACTTTTTGTATCATCGTCGACATGCTACTCTCCTTTGTGATGTTCGGTATGGACTGATCTGAAGATGAATATTAACACGATTCCCCGAAAATCTCCATGATGACCGGCGAACGAAGATGCCTGAGCCCGGCCGTCCCGGTTGACTTCGGCCCGCCTCAATGCTAAAAAAGAAGGCGTCCCGCGAGCCGCAATGATTATCGATCCCCAGAGATTCGAACGCGTCGAAAGCTGCCCGGCCTGTGCCGGCGGTTCGCTCGCCCCGTTCCGGAAGAGCACCTTCGCCTTCGAAAACCTGGGGGCCGATGAGATCAAGATCACGGACAGCCGGTACGGCCGGGTCTGGAACCTCAGCCGCTGCCGGGATTGCGGGCACGTCTTCGCCGATCCTTGTCCCAAGCCGGAATTCATCAGCTCGCTCTACGCGGCCGTCGAGGATCCGCTCTATGAGGAGGAAGCCGGGGGCCGCGAGAAGAATTTCGATAGAATCCTCGACTGCCTGGAAAAGCTCCGCCCGGAAAAAGGCCGCCTCATGGATGTCGGGGCGGCGACGGGAATCCTCCTCAATCTGGCGAGGCGCAGGGGATGGGAACCGGACGGCATCGACCCCAGCGGCTGGGCCGTCCGCACGGCCCGGGAAAAATACGGCCTGGAGGTCATCCGCGGCGCCTTTGAAACGGCGCCCCTGGAGAAAAAAGCCTACGGCGCCTGCGCCATGGTCGATTTCATCGAGCACACGCCCCGCCCGCACGCGGCCCTTCTCCGGGCGAACGAGCTCCTGGAGGACGGCGGCCTGTTATGTCTCGTCACCCCTGACGCCCGGAGCCTGGCGGCGAAAATCGCCGGACGCAGGTGGTGGCATTTCCGTCCGGCGCACCTCGCATACTTTTCCGCCTCCGGCCTGGGCGCCCTTTTCCGGAGGACCGGTTTCTCGGTCGTCAAGGCAAGGTCCTACGATTGGACCTTCAGCGCTCATTATCTGGCTTCCCGTCTCGCCGTTTCCAACTTTTTCCTGCGCAACCGCCGTTTCGCTTCTTTTTTGAGAGGAATTTCTATAAAATTGGCGCTGGGCGATTCTTTCGAAATCTACGCCCGGAAGGAAAAAAGCCTTTGAACGCCTACCTGCGAGCCATGCGGCTTGAACGATGGCCGCGGAGCACCGCGATCTTCGCCGGCACCGCCGCGCTTTACTTCCTGCGACGGGATATCTTCGGCGGTCTCGGCATCATCGAAATCGCCGCCCGTCTCGCCGGTTCGTTCCTGGTCACATGGTTCATCTCGACGGCCAATTACATCATCAACGAGGTCGCCGACGCGCCTTTTGACATCCATCATCCCACCAAGCGCAACCGGCCTCTCGTCAAAGGCGAAGTTCGCACGAAACCGCTGCTCGCCTGGGCGGTCGTCCTCGGCGTTCCGAGCTTTCTGGTCGCCGGGATTTTCTTCTCCAGGGAGTTCCTCTTCTCCCTCCTGGCCCTGCTCGCGGCGGGCTTCATCTACAATATCAAGCCCGTCCGGACCAAGGATGTTCCCTTCATCGACGCGGTTTCGGAGTCCATGAACAATCCCATCAGGTTCCTGATCGGATGGTATGCCTTCCCGGTCCGCATGTTTCCTCCCTGGAGCCTCCTCATCGCTTGGTGGGCCTTCGGCAATTTCCTCATGATCGCCAAAAGGCTTTCCGAATTCCGTTTCCTCAAGGAGCGCGCCGCCGACTATCGGGCCTCTCTCAAGAGATATACCATGCACTCGCTGGTTCTGGGCATGGCCGTCAGCGCCGCCGTCTTTTTTCTCGGCTATTTTTATTTCGCCGTGTCCTGCCGTCTTCAGTTGTTCATACTTATATCTCCGCTCCTCGCCTTTTATTTCTACCTGTTTTTCCGGAAAACCCTCCACGAGACCGAGGTCATGGAAGAGCCCGAGAGGCTGCTCGGACGGCCCAAGTTCGCCCTCTACACGGTTTTCCTTTTTTTGCTTTATCTCGCCGCCGTGTTTCTGGATAAGATCGGCCGATAACGGCCAAGCGGAAAAAGAGGGGGCGGGTCTCGCCTTGCGCCTCTGAAGGCGGCGAATCAAGGCCAGGGGAAAGGATAACGACCATGGAACTTTTGGAGATTCTTTTAAAGCTCCTTCTAGCCGTCGCGCTTGGCGGTCTGATCGGCCTGGAGAGGGAAGCCAGCCAAAAGCCGGCCGGGTTCCGGACCAACATCCTCGTCTGCATCGGATCCTCGATGATGATGACGCTGGCGGGACTGCTGGTGCAGACCAAGGGCGGAACGAGCGACAGCCTGCTGCGGATGGCGTCCGGCGTGATCACGGGAATCGGCTTTCTGGGAGCCGGGACGATCATTCAAGCCCAGGGCATGGTCGCCGGCCTGACGACGGCCTCGACGCTCTGGGTCGTCGCGGGGCTGGGGCTGGTCATCGGCGCCGGCTATTACCTGCCCGCGGCGATCTTCACCGTCCTGACGCTGCTGACGCTGGCGCTTTTTCATAAGGTCGAGGAATCCTACCTCAAAAAGTCCCTTTTTCATTACTATTTCAAGGTCAAAGAACGGCCGGAGATCATCTCCAGCCTGCGCCGGCTCGGCTTCCATCACGGCTTGAAGCTCGAACGGATGAACCTCCGAAGGGAGAAGGACTCCTACGCGATCAGCTTCTCCTTCGCGGCTTCGGAGGAAAAAGAACACGAATTCAACCAAGGGCTGTTCAACCTGGGCGAAATCGAAGAATTCAGGACCGATTAAATGCAGGCGGCCAGACAGAAACTGCTCCTGGCGACGAAAAACCAGGGGAAAATCCGCGAAATTCAGGACGCGCTCGAGCGGCTTCCGGCCGAGGTGGTCGGCCTCGACGACGTCCTTCCCGGCCTTGACTTCGAAGAAACCGGACGGACGTTCGTCGAGAACGCCCGGGCCAAGAGCCTGTTTTACAGCGGCATGTCCGGACTGCTGACGCTGGCCGAGGATTCGGGGCTTGAGGTGGACGCGCTGGGAGGCGCTCCGGGCGTTTATTCCGCGCGGTTTTCCAGCCCGCGGCCCACGGATCCAAAAAACAACCGGAAACTCCTGCGGCTCATGGAAAGCGTTCCCCCTGAAAAGAGGAGCGCGAGATTCGTCTGCTGCATGGTCCTGTCCCGCGGAGGAACGGTCATCAAGGAAATCTGCTCCCATGTGAACGGCTCCATCGTCTTCGACCCCAGGGGAGAGAACGGTTTCGGGTACGACCCCCTCTTTTATTACGCGCCGTTCAAAAGGACATTCGCCGAGATCGATCCGTCAGAAAAAAACAGGGTCAGCCACCGCGGGAAGGCGCTCAAACGGCTCTCCGCCTTTCTCCTGGAATACCTGAAGGCCGCCGGCTGAAAGTGCCGGGGCCGCGGGCCCGCCGTCAACGCCGGTTGTCCGGCCGGGCCGGCTCCCGCCAACCCTTGTTGACCTGCGGCCAAGTCGATCCCCTGTTATCTCAAGTCTAATCAATCAGTTATATGCCGGCGTCATCCTGGCACCCGCCTTGCATATTAAAAGCCCGAAAGGAGGTGCCGATGAGACATTCTCGAATGAAAAAAATGGCTCTCGAAACGGCTCTCATGATTTTCCTTTTTTCTTTTTCGGGCCTCTATGCGCAGACGAAGGCCCCGGCCGGGAAGCTGAACATCAACACGGCTTCCGCGGCCGAGCTGCAAAATCTCCCGCGTATCGGCCCCAAGGTCGCCCAGAGGATCGTCGACTACAGGACGGCCAACGGGAATTTCAAGAAGATCGAGGAGATCATGAAAGTCAACGGAATCGGAGAGAAGGTCTTTGCCCAGATCAAAGACCTGATCACCGTCGGCCCCGAATCCCACGCCAAATGACGGAGGGGGCACCGCCCCCTCCCCTCAGGCCGCGCACCGGAACGGGGCTCGTCGTCAGGACCGGGGATGGCTCTTTTTATAGACCCTAAGCAGCTGGCCGAGGTCCATGTGCGTGTATTTCTGGGTCGTCCCCAGGCTTTCATGTCCCAGGAGCTCCTGGATCACGCGCAGGTCGGCGCCCCGGCCGAGCAGATGGGAAGCGAACGAGTGACGGAGTGAATGGGGGCTGATCTTCCTGTTGAGCGCCGTCCGCCGGACATGCTTGTCGACGATTCTCTCGACGGAGCGCGAGGTCAACCGCTCGCCCCGGTAATTCAGGAAGAGCGCGTTTTCGGCGGGATTCTTCAGGAGAGACCGCCGGGCGGTCATGTAGCTTTCCAGGGCGTTGGCCGCCCGCCGGCCGAAAGGAACGAGCCTTTCCTTTTTCCCCTTGCCTTTGACGCGGATCAGGCGCTCGGCGAAATTGACGTCCTCCGGGTCGACGGCCACAAGCTCGCTCACCCGGATGCCGGTCGCGTATAAGAACTCCAGTATGGCCCTATCCCGTTGATCGAGGGGCTCCGCCGAATCCGGAAGGTCCAGAAAACTGACCGCCTCTTCCTCGGATAGAAAAGATGGTATCCTTTTTTCCCGGCGCGGGGTGGCCAATACGCGGGCGGGGTTTTCCTCGAGCCGTTTCCTCCCCACAAGGAACTCGTAAAACGACCGCACCGAAGCCAGCTTCCGGCCGATCGTCGATTTTTTTTGCTTTTTTTCGTAGAGGCCGGCCAAAAAACCCCTCAAAACGACGTTGTCGGCCGATTCCCAGCCGACGCCCTTCGCTTTGAAATAATCCTCGAGCTGGGCCAGGTCGCGGGCATAGGCCGAGATGGTGTGGGGAGACGCGTTCCTTTCGTGCCTGAGATAGGAAAGGAACTCAGAGATCTGTTTTTTCATCTTTTCCCGGCGCGGATTTTTCCCAAATCTTCTCCTGGGGGACGGTTTCCTTATAGGCGCATTTTTCGTTCCAGCAATGGAGGTAGGGTTCTCCGCGGAGCACGTTCTTGCGGAGAACGAATCCCAGGCCGCACGCCGGACACGCGCGTGCCAGGGGTTCATCCCACGTGGCAAACGTGCATTTCGGATAACCGCTGCAGCCGTAAAAAATCTTGCCCCGCCGCGTCTTTCTCCGGATGATGGTCCCGCCGCAGTTCAAGGGGCAGGGGATGCCCGTGTCCACATTCTCTTTCTTGATATATTTGCATTTCGGATAGCTCGAACAAGCGATGAAAGAGCCGAATTTCCCATATTTAACGGCCAGGGGGGATTCGCACTCGGGACACTTTTCGTCCAACGGCTTCGCCTCCTTCTTGACCAGGCTCGTCTTGTACTTGCACTCCGGGTAGCCCGAACACGCCTTGAACCTTCCGTAACGGCCTTCCTTGATGACCAGGTTGCGTCCGCACTTGGGGCACTTGTCTTCCAAGGGTATCCCGTTCTTTTTCGTCGTCTCCGTGGCCATCCCCGTTTTTAGATTTTTTTCCAGGAACGTATAAAACCTCTTCAGGGAATCCACCCAATTCAAGGATCCCTCGTTGATTTTGTCCAGCTCTTCTTCCATCCCGGCCGTGAACTTGACCTCGACGAGCTCGGAGAAATACTTGACCAGAAAGTCCGTGACGAACATTCCGAGGTCGGTCGGGATGAATTTGCCCTTGTCCTTGGTGACGTAGGTCCTATCCTGAAGGGTGGATATGATGGGGGCGTAAGTGCTCGGACGGCCGATGCCCTTGGCCTCGAGTTCCTTGACCAGGGATCCCTCGGTGTACCGGGACGGCGGCTCGGTGAATTTTTGATTCGATTCGAGACCGAGGAGCTCAAGCGTCTCGCCCTCCTTCGCTTTGGGCAGAAGGTCCGCCTCGCCCTGGCCGTTCGGTGAAAGCGCCAGGAAGCCGCGGAACTTGATGACCTCGCCCTTGGCCTTGAAACCATACTTGGACGCGCGGATATCGAACACCGTCTCCTCGACCAGCGCCGGGTTCATCTGGGAAGCGATAAACCTGTTCCAGATGAGCTTGTAAAGGTCAAACTCTTCCTTTTTAAGATAGGGGCGAACCTTCTCCGGGGGAAGGTCGAGGTGGGCGGGCCGGATGGCCTCGTGGGCGTCCTGGGATTTCTTTTTCGTTTTATAGACGGGAGGTTTGGCCGGAACATATTCGGCCGAGAAGGCCTGCTCGATATAGCGGCGGGCCGCCTGACGGGCCTCCTCGGAGACCCTGACGGAATCCGTCCTCATATAAGTGATAAGCCCCATCTGCCCCAACTCCCCGATTTCCAGCCCCTCATAGAGCTTTTGAGCCAAGAACATCGTCTTCTTCACCGGGAACCGGAGAAGGCGGAAACCGTCCTGCTGGAGAGAGCTCGTGATATACGGCGGAGCCGGGTGCCTTTTCTTCTCCTGGACGGATATCTTTTCCAGGATGAACGGAGAGGCCTTGCAGGCGTCCACGATTTCCCGAGCCTGTTCGGCCGTCTTGACCTTGGCTTTTTTCCCGTCGGTTTTATCCAGCGCGGCCCGGAAGTCCGGAGGCTCCGACGCCTTGAGCTTGGCGGCGATCGTCCAGTATTCTTCGGCGACAAACGCCTTGATCTCCTTTTCCCGCTCGCAGATCAGCCGCAGGGCCACGGACTGGACGCGGCCGGCGCTCAGGCCCCTGCCGACTTTCTTCCACAACACCGGGCTGATCAGATAGCCCATCAGCCGGTCAAGGATTCTCCGCGCCTGCTGGGCATGGATCTTGTTCTGGTCGAGGGCGCTCAGGTGTTTGAACGCATGCTGGATGGCTTCCCGCGTGATCTCATGAAAAACCGCCCTGAAGATTTTCTTCTTGTCTCCGTCGATGAGCTGGCTGAGATGCCAGGAGATGGCCTCTCCTTCCCGGTCCGGGTCGGCGGCCAGGATCACGGTGTCGCAGGATTGGGCGGCTTTTTTGATCTCAGCCACGACTTTGTTCCGGTCGGGGATGATCACGTAGGTCGGTTCGAAGTCATGCTCGATGTCGACGCCCAGCGTTCCCTTCGGGAGGTCCCGGACGTGACCCATGGAAGCTTTCACGATGTATTCGGATCCCAGATAGTGATTGACCGTTTTGGCCTTCGCAGGTGATTCGACTATAACCAGTGATTTTGCCACTTAGATTCTCCTCTGAAAGCATTTGCCCGCGCTTTGAAGCACCAAACCCTTCAGTTCCAGGTTCAGAAGAACCGCCAGGGTTTCCGCAACCGTCCGCCCCGTCGCCTCGACGATTGCGTCGATGGGGAGAGCGGCGTCAGGGGGGAGCTTCTCCAGGATCTCGTTCTCCTCGACGCTGGGCGGCGGAAGGCACGGGGGCCCGCCTCCCCTGGCGAGAATTTCCTCTCTCCAGGGCGAGGGGAGCCCGTCGGCGACATCTTCCCAGCTCTCCACAAGCCTCGCTCCTTTTTGTATCAGCCAGTGCGTTCCCCGGCTGAGTTCCGAAGTCACGTGTCCGGGGACGGCCATGACTTCGCGATTCTGATCCAAAGCCAGGCCCGCGCTGATGAGGGACCCGCTGTGCTGCGCGGCCTCGACGACCAGCAGTCCCAGGGACAGGCCGCTGATGATCCGGTTCCTCACCGGAAAATTGCGGCCGAGGGGCATGGTCCCCAGCGGGTATTCGCTGACGACAGCCCCGTTTTCCCGAATTTTCCTCGCCAACAAAGCATTCTCCTTGGGATAGACGACATCCAATCCCGATCCCAGCACGGCCACGGACCGGCCTTCCTTGAGCGCCCCCCAATGGGCGCTGGAATCAATGCCGCGCGCCAGGCCGCTCACGATGACAAGCTCCCGGGAAGCCAGCTCGGCGGCCAGCTTCTCGGCCACGGCCCGGCCGTATGGGGAAGGCTTCCGGGTTCCGACGATGGCCACCGCCGGTCCCTTGAGGGCTTCGGCCTTCCCGGCGCAATACAGAACCAGCGGCGGATCATAGATCTCCCGCAGGAGGTCCGGGTACTCCCCATCCTCGGCCGTGATCAGTCGTTCGCCCCTTTTTTCGAGCTTGGCCAGCTCTTTTTCGGCGCGGCCCAGGGCCTTCCCGGAGATGATCCGCCCGACGCTTTCCGCGTCGATCCCCGATCTCTCGAGTTCACGCCTTTCCGCATGAAATAGATCTGTGACCGAAGGGAACCGCTCCAGCGCTTTTCTCGCCGACTTCAAGCCCTCGAATCCGAGGAAATTGAGAGCGACCCAGCAGAGGCGGCTATCTTCCAGATTCAATCAGCACCGATGCACGCGGGAATCGCAAAAACCGGGAGCGGCGAATAGGAGATGACTTTCTCCGTCGTGCTGCCCAGCAGAAAACGGCCGAGCTTGCTCTGCGCGCACGTGGACATGACAATCATGTCCGAACGGTTTGTCCGGGCGTATTCCACGATTCCGGACGCCGCGTTGATGGCCCGAATGACGTCCTCCGTGACTTTCATGGCCCGCGAGGGCTTCGTCCGCAGGGGCTTGAGCCGCTCGACGGCCAATTCGAACATTCCGTCGAGCTCGGCCGATGAAAATTCGTGGCCGTGAAGCTCGAGCACATGGAGGAGCCTCAGCTCGGCCCCGAACTTCAACGCCAGCATCCCGGCGAAATTCCTCTCGATGTCCTCGCGTCCGGAAAAATCCGTGGGGACAAGGATTTTCCCCAGCCGCGCCCTGCCTTTCTTTTTACCCGTGATGAGGACCGGCACGGCGGAGTCCCTCAACACGCGGTTGGCCACGCTCCCCATGAGGATTTTTTCCAAACCCGCCAGTCCCGTCTTGCCGATCACGATCAGCCCCGCCTTTTCCTTTTTAGCGACCTCGATGATCTTCTTCGGGGCCGATCCCGTCTCGACGACGATCCTGCGAAATTCGATCCCCGCCTTCTTTCCGGCGGACTCGATTTTTTTCATCGCCCCGGATTTCACCGCGTCGACCTTGCTTCCCGGGTCGTCGATATACGTGGACAGCACCTCATAGATGATGGGCGAAAAGTCCGGCGCCACGTGAAGAGCCGTGATCCCGGTCCCGAAAGCCCCGGCCATCATGCCGGCATAGTGAAGGGCCGTCTGCGCTTCGGCCGAAAAATCCGTGGCCCATAAAATATTTTTGACCGCGTATTTCATCTCCTCAATCCTTTTAGAGATCCAGGGGAAGGCTCTAACCGGTCATTGAACCGTCCCCAGCTGCCGCACCATATTTTAGCAATCTCAAAAAAAAATACAAGGAGCTTCTCTTTGCCGGAAACGGGTTTCGGTCATTCTCAAGGACGATCGAGAGCCCCCGGAATTCTCGCGGGGGGCCGCTTTCGCTACCGGCCCAGCAGCACCGACCCCTGGGTATAAAACGTGCCGGCCACGGCCCCCATCATCAGGCAGGCCAAGGTGGCCGCGAGAAGGGCGCGGGCGCCGATCTGCGAAAGATCCTTCAGCCGCGTCGGCGCAAGGGCGCCTGTCCCCCCGATAAAGACCGCGAGGGAAGCCACGTGGGCGAATCCGCACAGCGCGTAGGCGGCTATGACCGCCGAACGGGGATCGGTGAGCGTCCCCCTGGACATCAAATCGCTCAAATGCCCATAGGCGACGACCTCTGTGGCCACCGTTCTTTCGCCGACCAGCTTGGCGATTTCAAGGGCGTCGGGAGGCGGGACTCCCATGACCAGAGTGAAGGGATAAAAAATATAGCCCAGCAGGGTCTTGAGGGACCAGTTGAAATTCCAGCCGAGCCAGCGGTTGAGCCACCCGCCGGACCATCCCAGCAAAAGGTCCAAAAGCGCCAGCAATCCCAGAAACGCAAGGAGAAGGGCCACCAATCCGCCGAGAAGCTTGAGGCCGGAGTTGGCGCCGTTGATGATGGCCATGATCAGGTTGTCCTCTCTTTCATAGGACGGCTGGATGCTGAGCCCCCGGGTGACCGGCGATTCCGTCTCCGGCATGATGAGCTTGGACATGAGAAGCGCGGCCGGAGCTCCGAGCAGCGAGGCCGAGACGAGGTGGCCGGCGATGGTCGGCATCTGGCCCTGGAGGATGACGACGTACATCGCCAGCACGGTCGAGGCGATCGTGGCCATCCCCGCCGTCAGGATGGTGCACAGCTCGGAGCGCGTCATGTCCTTGAGATGCGGCTGAACGACGAGCGCCGATTCGACGCCCACGAAAATATTGGCCGAGACCGACAGGGATTCGGCGCCGCTCGTGCGCATGAGCCTGGTGAAAACGCGGGCAAAGAGCCGCACGAAAAAAGGCATGATCTTGAGGTAATAGAGGGCTCCGATGAGGGCGGCGAAAAAGATGATCGTCGGCAGGGCCTGGAACGCCAAAAAAGAACCGAGCGAGGTCTCTCCGGCTTCGTTCGTCGCGCCGGGCGGCAGGGCCAGCCGCCCGAAAATGAATTTCGTTCCGGCCGTGGCGCTCTCCAGGACGGTTCCCACCGCCCTGTTCACGAAAAGAAAAAAACGGGTCCCCGCCGGGACGACGAAAATGAAGAAGGCGACGGCGAGCTGGAGGCCGATGCCCCAGAAAACGACCCTCCAATTGACCACGCGCCGGTCCGTGGAACACAGCCAGGCGAAACCGGCCAGGACGAAGATGCCCGCGAAGCTGACGAGGTTATAGACGCTCATGAGATGCCCTCCTCTATCACTTGCCTTCACCCTCGATCCGGATAAGCTTTCGGCGCGAGGCCCCGCCCCGGACGATCCTCAACCTTGACGGCGGAAGTCCCAGGTGGCGGGCCAGGAGCTTGATGACCTCTTCGTTGGCGCGGCCTTCGGAGGGCGGGGCGGCGACCCGGATTTTATAAGAATTTTCGCCCGTTTTCTCAACCCCCGGCTTTTTGGAGCGCGGCTGGACCCGGATGTCGATACAATTCGTCATCGGCGGTTCAAGGACTCCGGTGCCTTTCCCGTCCGCATCCCGGCGGCGCGCACCCGGGGGCGGCTACGGCTCGGCCAGGATAGCCTTGTGCCCGGCCAGGAATTCCTTGAGAGCTTCCTTGGTGATGACATAGCGGCTGAGATAGATCGACAGCGTCGAGCGGACGGCGTCATTCGATTTGACGAGGACATATTCCCTCACCAGCCCCGTTTTGGCTTGTTTGGCCGGAAAGCGGACTTCGACGTCCATCGACCTGCCGGCGGCGATTTTGACGGGAAAGCCCATTTCTTTTCCGGCCGAATAAAAAGAGAGCTCCGGGTGGGATATGTCAACCCTGAGCTCCAGCTCGCCGGTATTCCGGATCGTGAAGGAGGCTCTCGAAGGCTCTCCTTCGAGGCATAATCCCATGTCGATGTTATAGCGGTCAAGGTCGATTTTCGGTTGGGGGGCGACTTCCACGGTCGCCGATATCTTGAGCTCTAGGCGGGGATCGGCGGCATCGTTGGATTCAAAATAAATATATTTGGAAACCTCTCCGGAATAACCCCGGGTGTCGAAATCGGCCTTGATTCTTCCCTCCTCGCCCGGCTCCACTTTTTTCTCGGAGACAAGGGCCGCCGTGCAGCCGCAGCTGGTGCTGACTTTCTTGACCTCGAGCGTGCCGTCGCCGATATTCTTGAAAACGAACTCGTGGTTAAGGACCTCGTTTTGTTTGACCTTGCCGAAATGCCAGGCGAGCTCGGAAAACTTCACGCGCGCCCCTTTCCCGGCAGTCGGGGCCGCCGAGACGGGCCACGCGAGAACGGCCAGGCCGAGCAGAATGATCGCGTTTTTCCCGAGTGATCGTTTTCTCATGAAATCCTCCCGTGCGCTTTCATATTTACACTTTTTCAGACGAATGCGCAAGGCTGCCCCGTCCTACCGGCGGCGGGCAAGGAGACTTTGCGAAAAAGAAAAAAAATACTGGAAATTCGGCCGCACTCATGCTATAAAATTCTGCAAAATGAAACAGAGAGATGTGTATAAGGCAAGCATGGCTTGCCCTCGAAGACGGCAGCGTCTTTGAGGGCCACGGATTCGGTGCGACGGCCAAGGCCGGGGGGGAAGTCGTTTTCAGCACGGGGATGGTCGGCTATCCCGAATCCATCACCGATCCCTCCTTTCATGGACAGATCCTCTGTCAAACCTATCCGCTCATCGGGAACTACGGCATAGATCCCGAAAGTTTCGAATCCGCCCGGCCGCACATCGTCGGCTATGTCGTGGCCGAGCATTGCGAGCACCCCTCTCATGTGACCTCCCGCACGAATCTTCATGAATGGCTCAAGAAAAACGGCATCCCCGGGATTTCCGGGATCGACACCCGCGCCCTGGCCAAGAAGCTTAGAAACCAGGGCGTCATGCGGGGGCTGCTCGCGTCGGCCGAGGACGGGGCCGACCCGGAAAGCCTCGTCAGGGAAGCCCGGCTGCTTCCGGACCTCAACACCCGCAATCTCGTGGCCGAGGTCATGCCCGACCGCGTCCGCGTGTACAACAGCCAGGCGGGGCTCTCGGTGGTCCTTATCGACTGCGGCGCCAAGGAGAGCATCGTCCGCTTCCTTGTGGAACATAATGTCCGGCTGGCGCGCGTCCCGGCCGGAGCTGATTTCCGCGAGATCATGGAATTTTCTCCGCGAGGCGTCATCATCTCCAACGGTCCGGGCAACCCCAAAAAGTGCCTCCCGACGATCGCGACCGTCCGCCGGCTCATGGCCCATAACGTCCCTCTCTTCGGGATCTGCCTCGGCAACCAGATCATGGCCCTGGCCGCCGGCGCCGACACCTACAAGCTCAAGTTCGGCCACAGAAGCCAAAATCAGCCCTGCCTCGAGGAAGGGACGGAACGCTGTTACATAACCAGCCAGAACCACGGGTTCGCCGTCGACACCCGGACTCTTCCCCGCGGCTGGCGGCCCTGGTTCACGAACGCCAATGACGGGACCAACGAGGGCATCATCCACGGCCGCAAGGCCTTCCGCAGCGTCCAGTTCCATCCCGAGGCCTGCCCCGGCCCGACCGACACGGAGTTCCTGTTCGATGAATTCCTGGAGTCGATCCGATGAAACCAGGCAAAATCCTGATCCTCGGCAGCGGCGCCCTCAAAATCGGGGAAGCCGGCGAGTTCGACTATTCGGGCAGCCAGGCCATCAAGGCCATGAAAGAGGAAGGCGTCGAGGTCATCCTCATCAATCCCAATATCGCCACCATCCAGACGTCCGATTATCTGGCCGACAAAATCTACTTTTTGCCCGTCACGCCCCATTTCGTGCAAAAAGTCATCGAGCGGGAAGAACCCTCCGGGATACTCATCTCGTTCGGCGGGCAAACGGCCCTCAACTGCGGGGTCGATCTCTGGAAATCCGGATTTTTAACCGAGGCGAACGTCCGGGTGCTCGGCACTCCGATCGAGGCCATAGAAAACACGGAGGACCGCGAACTCTTCAACAGGAAGCTCGCCGAAGCCGGTCTCAAGACTCCGCGGGGCATCGCCGTGATGAGCATCGAGGAGGGCCTCGAAGCGGCGGATAGAATCGGCTATCCCGTCATGGCCCGGGTCGCCTACGCCCTGGGAGGGAAGGGAAGCGGCATTTCCTCGAAGCCCGAGGAACTCCGCGAAGCCCTGAAAAAAGCCTTCGTTTACACTGGGCAGGTTCTGATCGAGGAATACCTCGCGGGATGGAAAGAGATCGAATACGAGGTCGTCCGCGACCGGGCGGACAACTGCGTCACCGTCTGCAACATGGAAAACTTCGATCCGATGGGAATCCACACCGGGGAGAGCATCGTCATCGCCCCCTCCATGACCCTGACCAGCCGGGAATTCTACAAACTCCGCGATCTTTCGATCAAAACCATCCGGCATCTGGGGATCGTCGGCGAATGCAACATCCAGTTCGCCCTCAATCCCGAGGACGGCGATTACCGCATTATCGAGGTCAATGCCCGCCTGTCCCGGAGTTCGGCGCTGGCCAGCAAGGCCACCGGCTATCCGCTGGCCTTCGTCGCGGCCAAGCTGACGCTCGGCCGGACGCTCCCCGAGCTCCAAAATTCCATCACCAAAATGACATCGGCCTGTTTCGAGCCGGCGCTCGATTATGTCGTCATCAAAATCCCCCGCTGGGACCTCAAAAAATTCGCGCGCGTCTCGAAAAAAATCGGGTCCGAAATGAAATCCGTGGGCGAGGTGATGGCCATCGGCCGCAACTTCGAGGAGGCCATCCAGAAGGCGGCGCGCATGCTCCAGATCGGCATGTACGGCCTTGTCTGCAACGAAAACTATTCCTTCGCCAATCTGGAAAAAGAACTGAAGCATCCAACCAACGAAAGGCTGTTCGGAATCGCCGAGGCCCTGAAGAAGGGATACACCATCCAGAGGATTCACAATCTCACCAAGATCGACAAATGGTTCCTTTATAAAATCAAGGCCATCACCGACCTCGAGGCCCGGCTCCACGGGCGGAAGCTTGGAACCGTATCTCGGCCGCTTCTGGCCGAAGCCAAGCAAAAAGGCTTTTCGGACAAACAGATCTCCATCCTGACGCGGTCGAGCGAGATGGCCGTCCGCAAGGCCCGGACCAAGATGGGGATCAAGCCCGTCGTGAAGCAGATCGACACCCTGGCCGCAGAGTATCCGGCAAAGACGAATTATCTCTATTTGACCTATAACGGAACGGAAGACGACATCGATTTCAACCCGGAGAAGAACAAGATCATGGTCCTCGGCTCGGGCTCCTACAGCATCGGGTCCTCGGTGGAGTTCGACTGGTGCTGCGTTTCCACCGCGCTGAACCTCAAGAAGCTGGGAGCGACGACCATCATGGTCAACTACAACCCGGAGACCGTTTCCACGGACTACGATATCTGCGACAAGCTTTATTTCGACGAGCTGAGCTTCGAGCGCGTGCTCGATATCTATGAAAAGGAATCCGCCGACGGCGTCATCCTCTCCATGGGCGGCCAGATTCCGAACAACATCGCCATGAAGTGCTTCAGGGCGGGCATGAAGATCCTGGGAACGTCCCCGAGGAATATCGACCGCGCCGAAAATCGCTTCAAGTTCTCGCGCCTGCTGGATGAACTCGGAGTGGACCAGCCTCCGTGGAGCGAGCTGACGAGCGTCGAGGGGGCCAAGAAATTCGCCCGGACCATCGGCTACCCGGTGCTCATCCGGCCGTCCTACGTTCTGAGCGGCGCGGCCATGAGCATCGTTTTCAACGAAAGCTATCTCGACCGGTATCTTCACAAAGCTTCCATGGTCTCCCCTGAATACCCGGTCGTCATTTCCAAGTTCATTTTGAACGCGAAGGAGATCGAAATGGACGCCGTGGCCGACAAGGGAGAGGTCATCGCCTCGGCCATCATCGAGCATGTCGAGAACGCCGGCGTCCATTCAGGGGACGCGACGATGGTCCTCCCTCCGCAGAAGCTGTATATCGAGACCATCCGGCGCATCCGGAGCATCGGCTGCCAGATCGCCAAGGCCTTGGCCATCACCGGCCCCTTCAACATCCAGTTCATCGCCAAGCACAACGAAATCAAGGTCATCGAGTGCAACCTGAGGGCCTCGCGGTCCTTTCCCTTCGTTTCGAAAGTCGCCAAGGCGAATTTCATCGAGCTGGCCGTGAAGGCCATGATGGGCCTCGGCGTGAAAAACAAGAAAACGACGCTGGACCTGAACTACGTCGGCGTCAAGGCCCCCCAGTTCTCCTTTTCCCGCCTGAAAGGCGCTGACCCGACGCTGGGAGTCGAGATGGCTTCGACGGGCGAAGTCGCCTGCCTGGGCGAGGACGTGCACGAAGCGTTCCTCAAGGCCCTCATTTCCGCGGGTTTCGAGCTGCCGCGGAAAAACATTTTGCTCAGCCTCGGCGGCGAGCTGTCGAAGCACAGGTTCCTGGCCTCAGCGACCAAGCTGAGGGATGCGGGCTACAGCCTCTTCGCCACCGAAAAGACATCCCGCTTCCTCAAGCGGAACGGCATCGACAACACCCGGCTATACAAGATCCACGAATCCCGGGAGCCGAATATCCGGGATTACATCGCCCAGAGGAAAATCGACTTCGTCATTTCCATCCCCAAGCTGGAGAAAAAAATCGAGTTCGATTCCGCCTACCGCCTGCGCCGGATGGCCGTCGATTTTTCCGTGCCGCTTTTGACCAACCTCCAGATTTCCGACCTTTTCGTCCAGGCCATCACCGCGAAAAAAATCGACGAGCTGAAGATCAAGCATTGGGCCGAGTACGAATAATCCCCTGAAGGAAAACTCTTTCCGGGCGGGTTCGGACTTTTTTTTGCTATAATGAGCGCCATGAAGAAAAAGCCATGGGTTGCCGCCCTTATCGCAGTCGCCCTGGGCGCGCTGATCCCAGGCCTCTCCGCGCAGCCGTATCAGGTCCGGGTGACGGCGGAACACGCGAATATCCGGGAAAAACCGGATATCGGGAGCGCCGTCCTCCGCCAGATCCCTGGAGGCATGATCCTGGAGGCCGTTTCCAGGGAAGGAGAATGGTTTCTCGTCCGGTTCACGAACGAAAACGGCGCCGAAGCGCAGGGCTATGTGCACGAAAGCCTGCTTCTCGTCATCGGCGGCGCTCCGGAAAAAAAGGAAACGCGGACGGAGCGGGCGGGCGGGACGGAACCCGGGGAAAGCCCTCCGATTCGCAAGGAGGCCCGGTCCCGCCGGCCCGCGAAAGAGCCGGAACGCAAGCCCTCCGCGGCGGGAGCGCGGCCGGGCGGCGACCGGCTTGTCATTTCCGTCTCGACGGGCGGGAGCTACGTTTCCGGGGGCGATATCAACGCCGGAACCCGGGGGTTGGCGGATTATTTTGGAGCCGTCTTGAGCCTGAGCGGACAAGACACGGCCGCGCCGGCGCATCTGGCCTACGTCCTCGGCATTGAAGCGGCAATCGCCCTGAATCCCCGCCTGTATATCGGAGCCGGCGTGGAGTATTTCAAAGCCCAAAACGAGAGTCTCGTCCGGTACCCGGGGGCCGATTTTTCTCTTCGGACGCGGCCGCGGCTCAGCGCTTTACCCATCCACGCCTCCCTCCGCTTTTATCCTCTGGACCATTTTTACGTTCAAGGGAAAATCCAATATTATCTCGCCGGGTGCGGTTATTATTACCACTGCGAAAAGGTCCGGTTCTGGGAAGAATGGCAAGGCGAAGCCGAGGGCGACGGGATCGGCGTCGAGCTGGGGATCGGCGCCGAATGGGACCTGTCCGCGAACACGGCCTTTTTCGGAGAAGCCGGATTCCGGTCGGCCAGAGTCGGCCATTTCTCCGGCACGGACGAATACCTGAGCACCGAAGGCGCGAATTCGACGGAGCGGGGGACTCTCTACTGTTACCGCGGAAAAGCCTCGGCGGGGGAATCCTATCCTCTCGTCTTTGTCCGCGAGAAAAAGCCCAGCGAAGCCGGCGTATCGGACGTCCGGAAAGCCGAGATCGATTATTCCGGGCCGTTCCTGAAATTCGGCCTGCGCGTCAAATTCTAGAAGCCGGCCCCTTTTTCTCCAGCCAAGCGATCCTCTGGGCATGGATCCCGCGGATGAGAGGGACGGCGCGGACGACGCGAAAGCCCGACTCCTCGGCTTCCCTGTCGAACTGCCGGCGGGAAATCATCTTGATCTCGTACCTGCCTTTTCCGAGCAGCCGCCGCAGCCTGCGCTGCAGGATATGGAGCGCCGTCATTTGGTAATACGACAGCACAACCCCCCCCCGCGCGGCACGGGCGAATTCCGACAAGACGGCCCTCCGGTCGGCTTCCCTGTGCAGGTGGTGAAAGAGGCGCATGGAGAGGATGCCGTCGAAGGCTTCCGCCTTGAACGGCAGCCCCCGGACGAGGTCGGCCACGACGCCCCGGCCCGGCTCCGGCCGGAGTCTTTCGAGAGTGCGGCTGACCATGTTCGGCGACAGGTCGCAGCTGACGATGCGGAATCCCCGGTCGCCGACGAGCGCGGAGAAACGGCCGTATCCGCAGGGGGCATCGAGGATGACCGGGGATTCCTCCGGCCGGGCGCGGCCCGCTTTTTTCCTCAGGCTTCCGAGCAGGCGCCTCAGAATCCTTTTCTCGCGCCCGTCCACGAGCCGCTGATCGAGTCCGCGATACCTCCGCTTTTCATAATCGGCCACTTCATGACGCTCGAACTTTTTGACGGGCCACGGGCTTCCGTCCCGGCGGACGAGCGCACCGTCAATCGAAATAGACATATCGCGGACTCCCATCCAGGCGGATTCTGCCCTGTTCGAAAGGCTTTTCCCGGCCGTCGCGGCCCCTGACTCCGGCGATCCGCCTGTCGAAGACGTGCTCCGCCGGGGCGCTGGGCGCCCAGCCGATCACGAACTCGCGGCCGTCACGCCGAAAAAGGAATATTTCCGCGGCGGACCCGCGGACCTTGCCGATGAATTCGCTCCCCTCGAGCTCGCGCGCGAGGGTCCGCAGCGCCTCAAAACCCGGTCTCTTCCGCCAGGGCTCCTCACGGCTGTCCACGAGCCCGTAGCCGGGAGCGACCAGCTGCCACCAGAAAACTTTTTCCACGAGCCCGCCGGCCAGGCAGAGGACATAATAGCGCGCCAGGTAATCGGCCTGTTCCTCTTCCGTCACGTTGGGCTTGCCCGAGACCGGGGACCAGGGCTCCGTTCCCTTGAGCGGCCAATTGACCTCGGTGATCCACAGGTCACGGCTTCCCGTCGCGCAGCAGTCGACGACGGCCTTGAGCAGAGCGACTTTCTGCACGGTATTCCAGCCGCACTGCTTATTTTCGGGCGCGCCGACCCTGTCCACGTAAAGAAGCGACGTGACCTTATGAAAAGGAAGCCCGGGAAGCGTCACGGGGTAGAGGTGGAATTCGAAGTCGATGACCGCCGGACCGGCAAGCCTGACACCCCGCCGGGAGGCCTGCGAGAAGGCGGGGACAGCCAGCCTCAGGTACTCCGTAAAATCCCAGACTCCCCATTTCGTGCGGTTCCAGGCATGCCCGATCTCGAAGCAGTCGGCGAACGGGCCGAGGCGTTCGAACACCTCGCTTAGGAACGCTTCCCATTTCCCGGGGGAGAGGACATCATCCCTCTGTTGCAGAAGCGAAACGCTGACCTGGAAACCCTCTTGCCGGAGAATCCGGATGAAGCGTTCAAAATCTCCGATTTTTTCTTTTTCCCAGGAGGCGACCCGGACGAGCGTCTCCCTGACTCCCGTCTCCTTGAGAAGCCGGACGACTTCATCGTTCCGGCCGTCTTCCCTGAGCGACACCGAGCAGGCGATGCCGTTGCGGATGGAGACGGGTTTCATGAACATGGCTTTCCGGTATTCGCGATACCGGGAAAGAATGGGGACGGCCCGCTTCAGGTTGGCCGCGGCCAGCGCCAGATAGCTTCCGGCGCGTTTCCAGTGATGGCGCATCCGCTCGGAACGCGGAGCGACGTTGTGCGGCTGGTCGGCGTAAGCGTTCCACTCGAACCGAAAGCTCATGTCACTGGATCCCCAGCCTCTTGGCCAGCTTCCGGAGCCCAAGCGTTTTTTTCAGGGCCACCTGCCGCGCGTAGGCCCGCTTGCAGCATCGATACCAGAGCCCGGCGAAAAAGCCGGGCTTCCGGCCCCCCATATATTCCGTCAGGAAATATTCCCGGTAGCGCGGATGGACGCCCAGCCTGATCAGGTTTTTCATCCTCCGCATAACCGAAATCCTCCGGCGGACGCGGATCCGGTTGGTGTCAATCAGGGAAAAAAGGAATCCGCCTCCCGGATCCGTCGAGACCAGTATATTGCCGTCCGACAGGTCGCGGTGAAGAATCCCCCCGTCATGGCACCTGGATAGAAACCTCGCCGCCGATGACAGCAGCCGGCGCAGCTCCTCCGGCGGGAAATCCCTCAGGGGAAAGCGGATTTCCCGGCGGCCCTCGAGCCTCTCGCTGATAAAAAAGCACTCCGCGACCAGGCCCTTTTCGCGGCGCTCGAGATAGGCGATGGGCAGTGGAGTGGGGATGCCCCTTTCGACGCAGGCGGCGGCGCCCCGCCAGGCTTTCAGGGCCTTGGAAGCCGTGAAAAAGGTCTTCAGCTTCCCGAAGCCGGAGGCCCGGAATTCCTTGATCACCGCCTCGAAATCCCACCGCCCGGCCTCCAGCCGCACCGCGGCCACCCGGTTGCGGCCGTCGAGGAGGATGCGGGCGGCCGGGGAATCCAGGAGGGCGCGGCAGCCGGCGAGCGTTTTCACGAGTTCCGGATCGTTGAAGTCCGGATGAACCCTGCCGTGAAAAGGCGCGAGGGAAAAGGGGACGCCGAAAGCCTTGTCATCCATTTCGTCCAGCTCTCCCCGGCAATAAAGTCAAGTCCGGGCGCCGGCTTCCCCGACGCGGCCGGGAACCCGCAGAAATCCCGTCCGGCGGGAGGCCGCCCGTCCCGCGCCCGCTGGAAAACACGCTCATCGGCATCCGGCCAACAGACCTTTCAAAGCCCGGGCGACGGAGGCCGGGGAATATTCCTTTTTGACAAGGCGGAATCCGGCGGCCGCGATTTTCTCCCGGAGATCCGCGTCGCCTTTAAGGCGTAGCACGGCCTCCGCCAGGGAGTCTCCATAGGGCTCGTCACAGAGAAAAATGTTTTCGCCGTGGCTAAAAAATTCCTCGACCGCCGGAGTCCGGGCCGTCACCACGGCCTTTTTCATGCCCATGGACTGAAAGACCTTGTGGGGCACGACGCGCCTGGCTTTTTCGCCCCGGCCGAAAACGCCGAGGCAGATATCGGACGCCGCGATCCGGGCGGGGATGTCCTCGATGGGCAGCCAGCCGTCAAAAACGCAATTGTCCAGCTTCAACGAAGCGGCCGCGGACCTCGTTCTCTCCCAGGTCTGGCCGGATCCGATGAAACGGAAAAGAACGCGGCTGTCCGCTTCGGCGACGCGGCCCGCGGCTTCGACGACGGTCTCCGCCCCGTGGAGCGGAAGAAACGAACAGAAGAAAAGGACGGTGAACGGCTTTTCCCCGGCCGCCGGGTCCGCAAAAAGCCCGGGATTGAACACCTCATCATCATAGCCCAACGGGAGGACGGCGGTTTTCCAAGCCGGGGCCCTGAAATCCCGGATATAGTAATCCCGGTGCGCCCGGGTATCGGCCAGGACGAGGTCAGGCCAACGGAGGGACCAGCCGTCGATCCGGCGGTTCCACCAGGCCGCGAGCGAGCCGGGAGGCTTTCGCTGGCGGTCCAGGATTTTGGTTTCGTACCTGGAGGCCAACGGATCAAAGACGAGCCGACGGCCGGAAAGAATCGCGAGGCCGCGCGCCAGGGGGACGTCCTTGTGGCAGAATTCGGGGACAAACCAGCAGAAAGGCTCCTCCCGGCGAGACCTCCCGGCCGCCATGGATTTCAAGGCGTTGATCAGGAGAAGGGGGTAGCGCAGCCAGAACTTGAAACGGGGGCTCGCCGGGCACTCCACGACTTCGTCGCCCAATCGCCTCAATCCCTTACGGATGACGAGGTTTCTCTGATATGCGGGGTCATAGCCCCCGAAAAAATAAAAACGCATGTCTCTTCCTGTCCCAGGAATTGATTAATTCATTGATGTTTTTTTGTCAAACGATTAAATGGCGCTCCGGCGCCGCCCCGGCCGCATGAGGGACACTGGGTCGTCCGGCCTCCGCCGCCCACCATGGACGGGGGCGGTCCGGAATTCAAAGCGACGGACGGCCGGCCCTGTTCCTTGACGTTCCGAAGAGAGCTGGTATAGGATAAGTGCGAATAGAGGTGAATGTCATGGCTATTGATCCGGAACTTCTGGCCATCCTGGCATGCCCGTTATGCAAAACCGATGTGAAGCTCACGGCCGACGACAAAGGCCTGAAGTGCGTCAAATGCCATCGCGTCTTCCCGGTCAAGGATGATATTCCGGTTATGCTCATCGATGAGGCCGCCATTGAACCGGACAGACCCGTCAAGGACTGATCCTTTCCCGCTCGACAGGATCCTTCTCATCAGGCTCCGCCGCATCGGCGATATCGTCATGACCACGCCGGCCGTTGAAATCCTGAAAGCGGCCCTGCCCGCCGCGTCCCTGACCTACGTGGTCGAGGAACCATACCGCAGGCTCGTGGAGGGGCATCCCTGCCTTGACGAGGTCATCGTCATCGAGAAGAATCAAACATTCCGGGATTTCCGCCGCGTCGTCCGCCGCATCAGGAAAAAAAGATACGACGCGGTCCTGGATTTTCACGGCGGGCCGCGGGCGTCGCTCCTGGCGCTCTTGTCCGGGGCGCGGCTGAAGATCGGATACAAGGTCAAGTACAAAAGCTGCATCTACCACATCAAGGTCCCGCGCGGCGTCAAGAATGGATATGTCCACAGCGTCGAAAACCACGTCAATCTGGTGAAGGCGCTGGGCGTCGGCGTCGCCGGAATTCCGCCGGCGTCCCTGCCCCCGCCCCTGCCCGCGGACGTCCGGGCCATCGACGATTTTTTCGAAAAGCACGAACTCCGGAACCGCAAGGTCGTCGCCCTCCACATCGGCGCAGGGAATCGCTTTCGCGACTGGGGGACGGCGAACATCGCCCGGCTCGCGACATGCCTCGCCCGGTTGCCCGGGACAAGCGTCGTCCTCATCGGGGGCGACGAGGACCGAGCCGCCGAGAAGGACATCATGGCCGCTTCGCCGGCCTCGGTCCTGTCCCTGGCCGGCCGGATCGACCTGATCGGGGTCAAGGAGCTTATATCCAGGGCGGCCCTGTTCGTGGGGCCCGACAGCGGGCCGATGCACATCGCCGCCGCGACGGCGACGCCCATCGTCGCATTTTTCGGGCCCACCCTGCCGGCCAACTTCTCGCCATGGAAATCCCGCGCCCGGGTCGTCGAAAAGGAGCTCGGCTGCCGGCCCTGCAGACAGAGGGAATGCGTCCCGGGCGACTTCCGTTGCCTGCAGGGCATAACGGTCGAGGAAGTCTTCGATGCCTGCCGGGAATTCATCCGATAGGGAGGGCGGCGGACGATGCGAAGAAACGGGCTGGAGGACGGGGTAACATGAGACGATTCTCTTCGTTCGGCCGGAAGGAAGATTGGGGATCGCTCCCCGCCCAGCTTCTCATCGTCTGCCTCCTTTTCTCGATGATTTCGATCAGCCTCGAGCAGATTTTCCTCTACCTGGCCATCATTCTCTGGGCGATCAAGCTCCTCAAGGAAAAAGCGTCCCTGGCGTTTCCGAAGTTCTTCCTGCCGCTTCTCATTTTCGCCGGGTTGTCCCTCGTCTCCTCGGCTTTCTCCGTCAACCCCGGAATGAGTTTCTGGGACTCGAGGGAACTCGTCACGTTCCTGATCATCCCCCTGTCCTACGCCGTGTTTTCCAGGGCCAAGGAAATCGAGAGGGCCTGTTATTCCATCTGGGTTTCCGCCGCGGTCAGCATGCTGTATTCGTTCCACCGCTATTTCTTCAAAGCCGCGGCCGGGGAAAGAATCAAGGGGTTCATGGGCCACTACATGACGCAGGCGGGGCTCCTCGTCCTCTTCATCTCCCTGGCCTTAAGCCTTTTTTTATTTCAAAAAGGAAAAGTCCGCTTTCTATGGGGAGGAAGTTTCGTCCTCTCCCTTTTCGCCCTGGCGCTGACCCTGACCCGCAGCGCCTGGATCGGCGCGGCCGTCGCCGCGTGCGTCATCATCTTCCTTTATAAGCCGAAGGCGGTCCTGCTGCTGCCCGTCCTGGCCGGCCTGGTCTATCTGGCCAGTCCCCCGGCGCTCAAACAGAGGGCGGCGAGCATCTTCAGCCTCGAGGGGTATTCGAACCGGTTGCGAGTGGAATACATCAAGGCCGGAGTGAAGATCATTCGGGACTACCCTCTTCTCGGGACGGGCCCCGACACCGTGGACATGGTGTTTCAGCACCCGAAATACGGCCTCTCGCGGGACGCCCGGCAGAACGTTCATCTGCACAACAACTTCGTTCAAATCGCGGCCGAACGCGGCCTCCCGGCTCTTCTCGCCTGGCTGACCTTTGTCGGATGGGCATTCGTTTCGCTCGCCGGCCTGCTCAGGAACAAATCCTCGGGGGTTTTTCCCCTGGCCGCCGCGTCCCTGGCCGCGCTCTCGGCCATGGTCGTGTCCGGCTTTTTCGAATATAACTTCGGAGATTCGGAAATCACCCTGCTTTTCCTTTTCATTCTGACCATGCCGTTCGCCATGGCCAGAATGACGCGGTCCCCGGGCGGCGGGAACGGGTTCTCCGGCCGCGCAGCGAAGGCGGAACCGCCCGCGTCCGGAATTGATTAAATGCCGGCGATTGTGTAAGATTTCATCCCGTGAAAAAGAAGAGGTCCGGCAAACGTTTCCTGCGCGTTGCGGCGATAGCCCTCGTCGTCTATGCCGCCTGGCTGGGATATCAGATTGCCGGGTTCAAGACCTATGGATCCGGCCCGGCCGGGGACCCGAAGCCCGCCGGCCTCGAGATCAAAGGCGTCTATCACATTCATTCCAAGCTGTCGGACGGCCGGGCGACTCCGGACAAGATCGCCCGCCTCGCATCCTCGGAAGGGCTCGATTTCATCATCCTCACCGACCATGGAAGCCCGAACTTCCCGTCCTGCAAAACCCAGGGATGGAAGGACGGGGTGCTCGTCCTGGCCGGATCCGAGCTTTCCGTCAGCCGCGGCCACCTCGTCGCCCTGGGATTCCGGGAGCCGCAACATGATTTTTCCCAGAAAACCGAGGACGCGATGGCCGAAATCCAGTCTCTCGGCGGATTCGGGATAATCGCCCATCCTTATGCCAAGGTCCGCTGGTCGTGGGGAGATCCGGGCGATTCCCCTCCTTACTCGGGCATCGAGATCATGAATATGGACCACATGCTGAAAACAAACTTCTGGCGGATGCTCCCCTATGCGCCGGCGCTCCTCGTCAAGCCCGAGCTGGCCGTCCTCAGACTGATCGAGCACCCCGGGATCAATATCGAAAAATGGGATGAGCGTAATCAGCGCTCCCAGGTCTACGGGTATTTCGGCGCCGACGCCCATCTCCTCTACCGCGGCCTATTTTCCGCGATATGCCTTCATCTTCTGCTCGATGAGCCCCTCGACCGCGACTTCGAGAAAGCCCGGGGCCAGGTCCTGGCCGCCCTGCGCCAAGGCCGTTTTTACAACGCCCTGGAGGGGGCGGCCGAAGCCCAGGGTTTCCGTTTCTGGGCGGAGGCCGATGGAAAGCGCGTTCCCATGGGCGGGAGCGCGTCCGCCGCGATTCCCCTCAAGCTCCATGTCCAGGCGGATTTCCCTTTCGCCAATGAAGTCCGCGTCGTGCGCGACGGCCGGAAGATCATGACCGCAGGAGGCAGTCTCGCGATGAGCATTCATCAGCCCGGCGTCTATCGCGTGGAAGTTTATCTCGAGGAAAAATCTCCCCTCGACGCCGAAACGCCCTGGATCGTTTCCAATCCAATCTTTGTCCGGCCGGAAGACAACCCATGAACAACATCAATTTTCGAAAACTCGCGGCGACCGTCAAGAAATTCAGGGGCCAAAGGGTCCTGGTCCTGGGTGACCTGATGATGGATAAGTACATCTGGGGCAGCGTTTCCCGCATTTCTCCCGAGGCGCCCGTCCCCGTGGTCGAGGTTCAGAGGGATTCTTCCTGCCTCGGAGGCGCGGGGAACGTCGGCTATAACCTGGAAGCCCTGGGAGCCGTCCCCCTCCTCGTGGGCGTCGTGGGCCGCGACGACCCGGGAAGATGGATCCGCAAAAAAGCCCCGGTCCGGCAGGGGATTTTCACGGACGCCAAAAGGCCGACGACTGTCAAAACACGGATCATCGCCCATCACCAGCAGGTGGTGCGCGTCGACCTCGAAAAAAAACGGCCGATCTCTCCGGCCGTCGAGGAAAGCATCATCGAATACATCGAAAAAGAAAATTACAGGGGAATGATCATCTCGGATTACAGCAAGGGATTGCTGACCGAGTCCCTCCTGCGCCGGGTTCTTCCCATCGCGGAGAAAAAAAACCTGACGGTCTGCGTCGACCCCAAGGTCGAAAATTTCCTTTTGTTCGCCCCTGTGACCCTCATCACGCCCAACCATCTCGAGGCCGCGAATATCGTCCATCACGAGTGCCGGACCGACGACCAGGTGGAGCGGGCGGGAGAGGAAATCCTGTCGCGCGCCCGCAGCCGTTACCTCATCTTGAAAAGGGGCGAGCAGGGGATGTCCGTCTTCGAAAGGGGCAAAAAGCCCGTGCACATCCCGACGATCGCCCGCGAGGTTTTCGACGTCACCGGGGCCGGCGACACCGTCATCGCCACGGCGGCCCTGGCCCTCCTGGCCGGATCCACCATTCTGGAGGCCGCCTGCCTGGCCAACGTGGCCGCGGGAATCGTCGTGGGAAAGATCGGAACGGCGACGGCGACCCCGGAAGAATTGATCGCTTCCCTAAACCGGGAAGCCGGCCGCCGCGCGTCGGGCTGACCCGGCCTTTTCCATAAAAACTCCCTTTCTGTGAAGCCCCGTTTTTTGATATAATCCGGTTTTAACATGTGTGGAGTCATCGGAATCTGGGCTAACGGCGGCGCCTTTCACGACCTTTATCAAGGCCTGCTGGCCGTTCAGCATCGCGGCCAGGACGCCGCCGGCGTCATCACTTATGACGGCCGGTTTCACGCCAAGAAAGGCAGCGGTCTGGTCAGGGACATATTCACGGCCGAAACGGTCGATCACCTCCGGGGCAACATCGGAATCGGGCATACCCGCTACCCCACCGTCGGCGCCGGCAGCGGCGAAGACGCCCAGCCGTTTCAAATCAATTCGCCGTTCGGCATCATCATGGCCCACAACGGCAACGTCACGAACCGCCGCAAGCTCAAAAAGGAGCTTTTCGACAAATATCACCGCCTCCTCAATTCGGACTGCGACGTCGAAATCATCCTCAATATATTCGCCCAGGAGCTGGGGGAATTCCGCGCCCCGGAGATCCAGCCCGAGCACATCTTCAAGGCCGTCAGGGGGGTCTTCGCCAAGGTCAAGGGCGCCTACTCGGTCGTGGCCTATATCGCCGAGCAGGGCCTGCTCGCCTTCCGTGATCCCTTCGGCATCAAGCCGCTGGCGTTCGGCTCGAGAAAAGACGGGCTCCTGCCTTCTTTCGCCGTCGCCTCGGAAACCGTCAGCCTCAACATCATGAATTTCGGCGGCATCAGGGACGTCGAGGCCGGGCAGGCCGTTTTCATCGATAAAAACCGCAAGGTCCACATGCGCCGCCTGGTGCGCTGCGCCCATTCCCCCTGCCTTTTCGAATGGGTGTATTTCGCCCGCCCCGATTCTTTTCTCGACAGGGCCAACGTTTATAAGTGCCGCGTGAACCTGGGCCGTTTCCTGGCCGAAGAAGTCAAGAGGCGCCGGCTCAAGATCGACGTCGTCGTCCCCGTCCCCGACTCCGCCCGCGACGCCGCCATCGAGATCGCGCGCCGGCTCAACCTCAAGTACAGCGAAGCCCTGGTCAAGAACCGCTACATCGGGCGGACGTTCATCATGCCCTCGAGCGCCCAGCGGAAGTCCTCCATACGGCAGAAACTCAACCCCATCGCCTCTGAATTCACCAACAAGAACGTCCTGCTCGTCGACGACAGCATCGTCC
>Ga0228535_1001275_pt1 | contig 41766 bp, 39 predicted proteins | sample SJ1metagenome_FD_168457 | JGI IMG/M metagenome (GOLD analysis project Ga0228535, IMG submission 168457) | Enriched culture of PCE-dechlorinating microbial communities from Ithaca, New York, USA - SJ1 | ecosystem: Engineered > Modeled > Simulated communities (microbial... > Unclassified | place... | reverse complement strand
TCCGCGTACAGCTCGAGGAGCGGGTGCTCGGATGCCTGTTCAGCACCATCAAGTACTGCGGGCTCACCGAATAGGAACGGAACGACTCATGTCATCGGGACAAGGTCCCACAAAGGAGGAAATGGAGATGAAAACGCAGGAATCGCAAAAGAAACCCTACGAACCGCCAAAGGCCGCCGTTGTCCGCGTACAGCTCGAGGAGCGGGTGCTCGGATGCCTGTTCAGCACCATCAAGTACTGCGGGCTCACCGAATAGGAACGCACTGACCGCGCTCTTCGGGACGGCCCGACAAACGCCCGCGCAAGGCAATTTGCCGCGGGCGTTTTGTCGTTTACGGGGAGGATGTGTGTGTGCCGCCCCCCCAACAGACCGGTCCCCGTGCAAGTCGGATTCCGGAATCGGCGGGACACCTTGGAGCCGCCACAACTCATCGTGATAGCGCTCGACCCGGGACAACCAGAGGTCAGGCTTGAACACGCCATCTTCGCGGCAGCCGCGAGCGCAAGAGGCACCGGGAATGAATCCGAATCCCCTTGGAAACCTCTACCAGATTTCTCCCAGCATCTTACGCGCGATTTCGTCGGGTTCGATGGTGTAGGCACCACGGAGGAGAAGACCTCTGATCGCCTCTATTCTTTCGAGCGGCGTTTCTCCATTCTTTATTTCTTCCGTTATCTTAATGACATGGGTCGCAATGCACGTCTCACTGACGCTTGCCGACACGATTTCTTTCCCGTGTTGAGCCTTGCCCTCGACCTTCTCCACCGGCCGGTTCGCACGGGAACCCGGAAGATCCGGGTTTTTCTCCGCTCTCATCAGTATACCTTTCGGCCGAAGTTTCACCTATTTTCCCACCACCGCCAGTGAATAACGCCGGAATTGCCCCGGGGAGTCACGATCCGTCTCCGTAACGATGTGCAGGACCTTGTAGCCATGTTCTTCGACATAGTGATTCACCGATTCTTCAAATCGCTTGCCGTCTATGCTGAATCGACAATGTTTACAGCCGGTTGCGGTGTTGGTACTTATGTGTACCGCATGCGATATGCCCGCTCGAACGCTTTCGTTCGCCATCCGACTTCCTCCTTTCAGAAGTTTGTCCTTTTCGCCGATTCGCCCGGGGCGCACCGTGCCGCACTCAGGGCAATCAGGGACAAGTAGACCATCGAGTGCGGGTAATCCTTCCTCCCGTCAACACCGCAGGATGCGACGGCGGGAGAGCAGGTTCCGCGCTCCGCAAGACCATGTGCCGCTCCTGAATTCAGCTTGCCCGGCGTCACAGGGTTGAAACGGTTGCGGCTCTTTGTGTCGTCATGGAATCCACCGCCGCCGTGATCCGCGGCCTTCACCGGGTCACGGGCCGGTGCGGCTGAAGCCTGGTATACGTCCGCAGCGATTGTGAGAGCAATCGCGACAATGAGCACGAAGGCCGCCATCCAGGCAAAGCACCAGGGATCCGCGATGGGAAGAGGCAACAGTCCATTTCCAGCCAAGCTTCACCTCCTGATTCTGACATGACCTGAACTCAGGACAACGAACGCATATCCGGCGTTGCCGGCTGAAAATGCACGATTGAAATGTCGTGGAAAGGCATGATGACCGAGACTCCCGCCAGGGTCCTGGACCACAGCGCTCCTTCGCACGAATCAAGGGTCACGAGGATCGCGCAGTTGAATTGAGCAATATGTATGCCGCGCCCGTGAAGAGACCACGTAGCGGGACAATGATCGGTTTCCATCCAGCTATTCATTTGAAAAGACTTGGAAAGACTTTGAGTCGGAAGTCAGCGGGGGATCGAGCGCTCCGAGGCATTCCCGCTGCGGCAGGCCGGTTCTTTCGGAAAGAGTGTAGGGAATACTGTACACTCGTGTATACGGTCCCCTACACACAGGGATCGGAGATTGAGTGGTCGTGTCGGAAAACTCCCGTACCACGGGCTTTCGACACGCGCGACATTCTGATCTCACAAAGGCCCAACCAGCTTGAAGAATCTTCTCGGACTGCGCTTGGACACACATGAAGGTTCCTGGTTCAGCCGGTCAACGAATCCCGCATACCGTCAGGAACCCGGCCGGCAGCACAGGCAGGACTCCAGCCCTCCCCGCGCCAAGGGGCTTTCCGGGCGCAGGCGGCGGGCCAAGCCGTAATTGGATGCGCACCATGGAGAGCGGAGACGAGCCGTCCGAGCCGATTCAGGTCATCGATACACGCTCTCAACGAGCAAGCGTTCATGACGCTCCGTATATGTGATCCCGGAGCTCAATAGGTCACTTTCGGCTCGAAGAAGAAGAAAACCCCCCTCACCTGGATCACAAGCCTCCGGTCGCCCAGGCGCATATATTCCTGGAAACCCGGGAGGCTGCAGTCGGTCCTGATCACCTCGATCAATTGATCGGTCAACTCCAAATCCTTTGGAGCGATCTTGTAAACCCGCTCCAGGTAGGCACTCAGTTTTTCCTTTGTCCTGCCGAACCGGATGCCCTCACAGGTTTTCCTGTCAAAGACGATTCGGTCTCCACGTATATCCAGCGGCTTCGCGAGCATCGCCTCCGCTTCAGCCCGATCCATGGAGGCCCCCGGGCCCGATATAAATCCCGAGACCCGCCACAGTACTCGAATTTCTTCGCCGCTTCCCGTGAGCTTGAGGCTATCCGTCGGACTCCCCTCCGTCCGGTTCCGGTCCCCCTGGGAAGCGAGCGTTTCCATCGGCTCTCCGGCAAGGGATGTCTCACCGAAACCTGGGTTGCACAAAGCCAGGAAGACCAGCGGCAACACAAGACCGCAATACATCAGGATCATGCTCTCCCATTCCTCTCCATGGATGGCCCAAATCAGGACGTTGAAAAAGGCCGGCCCCCCTCCTCGTCATTCTCTCGAACCGCCATGATCGGGGGCTCACAACAAACCGTGAAAAGGTGCCCTGCCGGGGGCGTTTTCCCACAGTGCCCGAGAATCAGGCTTCGACGTTGCCGCAAAGGCAGGTATCCGGCCTTCGCCCGGGCGGAAACTGAATTCCCCGGGGGACAAGGGAACCCGCTTTTCCCCGGGCCTTCCGAACCTCTGCGCTCGGTGGGGCGACGCTCGGTGCGGCTTCTTCGACACCCATTTGTACTTCACTCCTCAATTATTCTGCCTCCGCCAAACTCGATTTCCCCCGAACCTGCCCTGTCCCGTCGCAGCCCTTGTATTCCGCCGACGGCGGATGAGAGCCGTTCGAAATGAAAACGGCTCTCATCCCCGTTCCAGGGCGAGTTCTCCTGCCGCCGCTCTCCGGCCCGGAAGGCAAGACACGCCTGGCAACATCCGTTTCATTCTTCCCACTGGCCGGTTTCTTCACCATCGTTAGAAATTCTCAACGCTTCCGGTGAAGAGGGCTCACCTGCGTCGCCCACCGCGCTCGAACCGCCCAGCAAAACGTCCAGTCTTGCCCAGTCAGCCGACATTCTTTCCACAACGTCGTTTCGATACATGGCCAGACCCACATTGCCGGTCTTGAACGCGTTATCCGTTCCACTCCATACCAGCTTTCCGTTGATCAGGAATTTCATGCCGGTTCCGACTGCCACCACCTTCAGCACGTTCCAATCGCCTTTCTTGATGGCTGTGGTGGTTGTCCAGCCTTTCAGGGTATAAGGCGTTCCCGACTTTCTCTTGAATACGCCGAATTTTCCCCTGTCCGTATATCCAAACAGGTAGGAATTCTGCCAGGCGTTATTCGTAGTATAAGTCGTTGGATTTCCTCTGATCAAGATTCCATTGGTGAAGTAGGAACCGTCGCCTGCTTCGTTGCGCTTGATTTTCGCGGAATATTCGAAACTGACATAGTTTGTATTCTGGCTTATTGTCGACCACTTGTTCGTTTGGCCGTTCGTATAAAGTGTCCCTTTGTATATTCCCCAATTTCCACCGGGTCTCTTTGTCCAACCCTTGGCACCGGTGGTGAATGTATAATAGAAACCCCCGGTGGATTTTATGTTCCACCCGAGGTCTCTCAACAGCCCCCGTGCAACCGGCCCCGGATCGTGGATGGCTTCCCCGGCGCTGATGGCATAGACCATCAACTCGTTTGTCGTATCATTGAATGTCGTATAGTCGAGATGAGAGTAGCTCGAGCCCGGCGACCATGTGCCGGGGGTATACATCTTGACCGTATTTCCTCCGTTGGCCGACTTGGCATATGTGCCGTGGAACCATACGCCGGATTTCAACGCCGTGGCCAAGGCGGTGGTGCCGTTGCCCAAATCCGTCAGGTAGGTCCCTGCGCCGTTTTTCATTTTTACGTCGTAGATGTTCGGGTTGATGGGCTCCGTTTCATACCCGTAGTATCCTTTCCCGCTCGACACGTCCATGGAACCGGCGAAGTTCAACCCATGGCCGATTTCGTGCAGCACCACGCTCATGAGGTCGTGCTTGTTCGAAGGGGTGGCCCCATCCGTGCCATAGTACCAACTGAAGTTTTTGTTATAGGTGATGTACATGTCCTTGGAGGTTGTGCTCAGGTCCTTTCCGGCCATTGCATTGGCCAGCGACCCCATGTACCAGGTGGCGGTCCGTTTTGCCCCGGCGAAGTTGCGGTGGAGCGGCCCGCCACCGGAATAACCCAGGGTTGTCGACGATGCCAGGCTCGCCCAGCAGGCCTTGATCGTGATGGGGACCGTGGACTGAACCGTACTGGCCCAAATGGCCGCAGCGGCACTGAAGGCCGTTTTTGCCTCGGCGGGAAAATCGAAACACGGCTCATCCCACGGATCCTTTTCCCCGGCGGCATAGTAGCTGATGCTGAATGAGGATACGGCCTTGCTGGGGTCCAGTCTTCCCAGTTCCTCAGGCGGTGGCACATAACGCACATTCACCGGGTTCACGGGATCGGCAATCACGACCCTTGCCGGCACCCCGCGCCTGACGGTATTCCCGTCCGCCAGTAGCTGCGACTCGAGCGGAGGCGGCACATAGTAGTCCAGCCTCCCCGCCCCCTGGTCGGCCGGCTCGGCTTCCCGGCGTTCCTGCGCCGCCACGGGCCCGCCCGGCGCAACCAGCAACCCGAACAGCAATCCGACGATGGCGATCGCCGCCATCGCGTCTCTCGTTCTTTTCATCGCTGCCCCCCCTTTCGATGGTTGGAGTTTCGTGCGCCTTCTTGAAGTGTTACTCCTTTGCCACGCTCCGTCCGAATTGATCGAAACGAGCTTCTTGCATCCTCCGGGAAATCCTGCCGCCGGGAGTGCGACTGTCTCTCTGAATCTCTCACCCGGTTGCGTTTCGTTCGAATTGGAAGAAGCGCGGTTCATGCGACGGCACGAGGCCTACGGACAGCTTTTCGGGGCGATTGAAATCCTCAGGGTCACAAGACGGGGGAAGAAGGCGAGGTGATATGTGTATGCAGCTTCCGTCCATGGAAGACTGCTCCGGGCGCCGGAGGCAAGGAAGCGCTCCTGGTGGCTGCGGCCGTAATCCTTTCAGCCTCGGCGCACGAGCGAAACGCGCCGGCGCGTTCGATCGCGATGCTCGAGAATCCGCTTCTTCAGCAAACGATTCCGGTGATCGACTTGTCGGGGCGCCGGTCGTCATATGTTCGCTCCCTTCGGCACAAAGGGAACCCGGGTTTGGACAAGGCTCAGATGTAAATCAGAACAACCAACTCCGAATCCACAAGGTCGAACCATGTATTTATTTTTAATCACAGATCGAAATAGCGTCAATCAGCAGTTGCTTCATTCGATGCATCGTTTCCCGGCACAGGCCCACATTCTGCAGTTGCTCGCCGACGATATGCCGGATTGGCAGGCGCGGCCCAAGGCATGAAAATCACCCGGAAACCAGGTTCCATCGCCGCGTGATCCCGAGCGTTGGGCCGACCGGGCCCGAACGTGCAGGGCCTTGAAATCTTCGCCGTGATTGTGCAATATCATCCATAAGGTGGAGTGGGTGGGCTCTCCCGAGCGGTGACGCCACCGGGAGGGACGAATCACAGCGCGGAATGCATCGGAATGCTTTTTCTGTCGCGCCGGCGAGGCCCCTCAAACGAAGACGATCATTGCTCTTGAGCCTCTTCCCGGCAATCCGGCGACCACTGGGAGGCGCCGGCTCGCCTCGACGATCCCCCGTCGCCCCGAAACCCGCTGGTTTTTGCAGCAGGCATTGGCCTTCGAACCACAGGCACCGTTTGAAGATCACGCACTAAAGCACCCGGCCGATACGCTTCCCCGGGACCATGGAGTCTTCCCATGCCGGAGTCCCAGCCGGAACTGACCGATGAATACTTCGATTGCCTGGCCCAGCGCTTCCCGGTGATGTGCGCCAGTGACGAATTCCACTTTCTTCCCCGGGCAGTGGCGGCGAGCCGGCACTACGACCGGCTGGACAGCCTCGACCCCGCCGCGATGGAGGAATGCGTTTCCACGCTCGCGGAGTATCGGCGCAAATTCGGCCGCCTGGCCGCCGTCGAGAGCGATCCGGAAAAGCTCACCGACCTCGAGATGCTCGATTCCAGCATTGCCGGCATCCTGATCGAACTGGACTCCAAGGAGGTGTGGCGGCACGATCCCCTCCTCTACCTCAAGATCGCCTTCATCGGGCTCGATCATTCGTTGACCAAGCCTACCCCGAGCCACAATGAACGGCTGGAAAGAACCCGGGCGCGGCTCCAGGCGATTCCCCGCCTGCTTCAACAAGCTGCGGAAAATATCGACCGGGTGGCCCACAGCACACTCCAGGCCGCGCTCGCCATGCTCGTCGACTGTCGGAGCTATCTTTCCGAAACCGCCGATACTTTTGTGCCCCAGGATTCCGGGCGATTCACGGCCGCTTTGGAGAAGACCCGATCCGCCCTGAACGCGTTCGGGACATTTCTTGGCGCGGTCAGGTCCGTTCCGGACCGCGAGTTTGCCTTCCGGAGTCTCGAGCTCACCCTGAGGGACAGATTCCGATCGCATCGGAGCCTGTCCGAAGTGGATGAGATCGCCGACGCGGAATGGCGCGAGAACCTTTGCCGGCTGGAGCGCCTGCAAAAGGAGATCGACCCTGGGAAATCCTGGAGAGAGCTGTATCATGGCCACTTGCCGGAAGACGCGGCCGGTCGTGACACCCTGGTGCTCTATGACCGCGAAATGAAAAGGCTGAAGCGTTTTTTCGAATCGCACGGCTTCAGCGAGGTCATGCCGGCGGGGTGGCCGGTGGTCTGCCGGACCCCCACTTACCTGCAGTCCGTGCGCGGCTCGGCATCCTTCAGCGCCGCCTTTTCGAGGGACGGGACCGAAGAGGATTACTTCTACATTACGACCCAGGCCCCCGGACAGAGGCGCGGCCGATCAGCGGAGCTTCTCAGGAAGCGGTTTCACCGGGAGTATAAATTCCTGGCCGCCCATGAAACCTTCCCGGGGCACTACCTGCTGGATTCCACGCGGAGAATGCTCGACAATCCAGTGCGAAGCCAGATCGAATCGGCACTTTTCTACGAGGGCTGGGCCTATTACGTGGAGTCACTCCTGACCGAATACGGGTACGCCGATCATCCCCTGGACCTGCTGGTCGACTGCAAACGGAGACTCTGGAGGACCGCGCGTTGCCGGATCGACATCGGGCTTCATTCTGGGAGACTGAGTCCCGACGACGCCCTGGACCTGTTGACAACCGCCGGGTTCAGCTTAGAGGAAGCCCGCGGACAAATCAGTCGCTTTCGGCTGAATCCCGGCTATCAACTCTGCTACAGCCTGGGTCGATTCGAGATCATGCGACTCAGAGAGACTTACGCCGGCAGAATGGGGCACGACGGGTTTCACCGACTGATGCTCGAAGGCGGTGAACCGCCGTTTCATGCGATCGAAAAGCGGCTCCGGTGCGTGAACCCTACCCCATAGCACGAGGAGGAGTATGGAATGACGGGTTTTGCGGGTTACCATTCGGAATGGAACCTGGGCAGTCCCGGAGGATGGGACTACCAGCGCGTTACCCAGGTCATCGGCAAGGCCGTCTGGCTGCGTCTCAACGAAATTGCCCCAGTGGGCGTCGACCTGGATTTCGATCACCCACTGCTCTACCCCGTTAACGGGTTCGTGGCCATGCTGGCCGCGGCATGCCGCGCCCGCGACGGCGGCCGGTCCAGGCTGGTTGCGGTGGTGGCCGAAGAGGAAACACTCGATGACGTTACCGAGAATATCAACCTTGCCGAGCACCTCAACAGGATCGACGGCATACACGGAGCGCTGATGTCTCCGCAGCAACTCGAGCTCAAAAGCGGCCGGGTATGTTGGATGGGCAGACCCGTGTCGGTCGCCTTCGTGGATTTCAACACCGACGTTTTGCTGGCCCTCCATCGCAAGCACGACCTCACCCCGCTTCTGCAGGCGGTCCGGGAAGGGCGCGTCATCAATCCCCGTGGTACGGAACCGATCAATGTGAAGAGCATGTTCGAAGTCGTGGGTGGTCCCCACCGCGACCGGTTTCACTCGGAAATCGTGCAGAGGACTCCCTGGACCCGCCAGTTTCATCCTCGCCGCACCGTCGGTCCCCGGGGAGAGGCCATAGACGACCTGGTCGAGTGGACGGCCCGCCACTGGAACGACCTGGTGCTCAAACCCGAACGCGGATACTCCGGCAAGGGCGTGCGGGTCGGCGGGGTAAACCCGAACGCCCGCGAGGCGATTGACCTGGCGCTACGGGAAGGTCATTACATCGTCCAGGAAAAAATCCCGCTTCATTTGTGGGCCGAGGAAATTCCGACGTTGAACGCGGAACGGGGGAGCACGATGCTCGAACGCTATCAGACGGACTTCAGATGCCTTGTGGGCCCATCGGGGCTGATGGGGTTCCTCGGCCGCTACGGAGCGGTCCCGACGAACGTGGGAAGTGGAGGAGGAGTCCAACCGCTGGCCGTGCTCCGCTCGAAGATGAGCGTGCAGGAGGCGGTGAATCGCATCAATGATGCGATCCTGGCGATGGATTGCGGCACCCTCGGCAAGGTCGTCGAAATGCAGGAGAGCATGGCTGTGGAACACCGCTTCACATACCTGCTTGGACCCATCAAGATCGCTCTGCGCCCGAGGCTGATATCCCCCCGGCAGATCCACGCTCTGACGGAGTACGGACGCGCCCTGTGGTCGGACTGCCTGACACTGGAAAGAATGTGGCTTTCCGGCGAGCTGAGCTCCGTCGTCAAGATTGAAGAAGAAGAGCTTGAAATCGCCCGCATGCAGCCCTGGCGCGGCTCCCCCGCAATCATCGCCTCGGACGGGCTGTTCGATTTCGGCGCGAGTCCGGAGTCGCCATGACCATCGAAGCTGACCCCGAATGGTGGAAAACGATGTTCGATGAGCTCTATCTCATCACCGATGCCCGATCGGTTTGCGATGAGGAGATCACTCGGCGGGAGGTGGATCTCATCTGCCGGTTGCTCCCGATCCGCCCGGACCAACGGGTTCTGGACCTGTGCAGCGGTCACGGGCGGCACAGCCTGGAGTTTTGCGCGCGAGGCTTCAGCCGATGTATCCTGGTCGACTACTCCGAATACCTGCTCAGATGCGGCCGCTCGAGCGCGTTGGAACGTAATCACTCGATGGGCTTCATCCAGGCCGACGCCAGGAGCACCGGGCTTGCCTCGGCAAGTTTCGACCACGTGCTGATTCTGGGAAACTCCTTCGGATATCTGCGCGATGTCGCGGGAGACGGCCAAATCCTGAAGGAAGCACACCGGGTGCTCCGTCCCGCCGGCTGGCTGCTGCTCGACCTCACCGACGGAACAGCCGTCCGGGAAAAACTCAGTCCCGAGGCATGGCACGAGATCGGCCGGGAAATAATCGTCTGTCGCCGGCGGGAAGTGGAAGGCGACACCGTATTCGTCCGTGAAATGGTCCTGAGCAAGGAAAAAGGCTTGCTCAGAGACCGCACCTACGCCGTCCGCTTCTATGATCCCGCACAGATTGCAGCGTTGCTGAACCGGACCGGATTCGAAAGCGTCAGGGTCCTCACCGACTTCTCACCGCACCGCACGCCGGGCGACTACGGATTCATGAACCGCCGCATGATCGCTCTCGGGCGGAAGGCCTGATCGTTTCCTGCGCGACTCCGTCGCCCTCCGGCCGGCACACGGCCGCAAACCAATATGAGGGGAAAAGGACGCGGGATCGGGCGTCGGAACGGCAACGTCACGTGGTGGGAGATCTCTTGCCGAACAAACGTCCGAAGAAAGCGAACACCTTCTTGATGCCCCGCCACAGCTTGGGAAGCATCCAGATGGCGATGAGAATGAAGAGGATCAGGAAACCCAGGAACACCCAGGGATAATGGAGCGCCGTCCAGATTCCGCCGACAACCATCACATCCTCCGTGACGGAGGCTGTCCAGTTGGTGACGGGCTCCGGTGAAGTGTTGATGAGCACTCTGGTACCGGCTTTCGTGGCATGGGACACGGTGGCCAGACCACCCCCAAGCAGACCGGCGGCCACCGCCAGCGCCGGGTCGACGGAGCCGACCGCCCCTGCGGCCAGGATCGCCCCGGCGGGGATGCGGATGAAGGTGTGCAGCGTATCCCAGCCCGTATCCACACCCGGGACTTTATCAGCAAAAAATTCAACAACGTACATTACAGCGGCCGCTACGATGACAATCGGGTTGGCCAGAACCGCAAGCTCCGGAGGAAGAACGATGCTGCCCGTGGCGCCAAGGATTCCAAGCGTGAGAATCGCGGCGTACAGGTTGAGGCCGCTGGCCCAGCCTACGCCCATGGTCAGGGCTAAGGTGTTGACGATCTGGTTGAGTTGGTCCATGGCCTTCCGAAAATGCAAATCTGCAGGTGATCGAATCGATAACTTGCCGTTTATCTGAGGATCTTTGGTTAGCACCCGCCGAGGCGGCTGTCAAGGACGATTTGCCACGCCGCAATCTCACGGAAGGATATTGCCGGCATTGCCCGGAAGAACACAGAAGCAAGTCAAAGCTCGGGAGCTCGATTCGATGTTTCAACCGCGACATCGATCGCCGGGACGCAAGGAAGCACCGGCTCGCGGGAAGATCCCGGCGGACGTTGCCGCCTTGAGCGCCATCATGCATGGGAACGCTCCTCGTTCCTCGCTGCGTCGGAGCGTCGATCCGGAATCCGCACGCGCACTCCAACCCGTACCCGAGCATGGAGGATTGCGCATCGGCTTCCGCACGAGTCCCCGGGCCGCGGGGCTCCTCCGCCCCGAATACCCGTGGAAATGAAGGACTCACGGGACATATGGGATCATCGGGGAGGCCCTGCCCGAGTCTGGAGGGATATGCATGCAGGAGTGTACTGAATTCCCTACACTCTTCCCCCTGAAAAAGACCCGACGTCCGCGACAAACCCCTCATGCATCGTCTGACTTTCAGGCCTTCCGACGGACGATTTTACAAATTCATTCAGGCACATGACGGGTTGCATGTCCCGCACGGATCGTTTTTTCGGTGATGCGGCATCGATATTGCACCCCTTGGCCGCGGCATTCTCGCAAGACATCGATTTTCTCAAGAGAACGTTGCGGTTCACGGCCGCGGGCCGAGTCTTCGGCCATGAACCCCTTCCACGATATCGGGACTGCGCGCATTCAGTCTACGGTGTTGGAAATGCGTTCGTTTGCCCGAATTCGGGTCACAAGAATTTACGGAGGTAGAGCATGACCGAAAGCAGAGCGTCATTCGTCCCCACAACGACATTCCGGCGCATCCGCCGCTTGACGACGTTCCTGGTTGCCTTCACGGCCGCCCTCTCCATCGCCCCCGATGCCTTTCCCGCTTCAGTCACCGTGTCCTGGAATCCCGTGTCTTTCAAGAACCTTCGCGGCTACAAAATCTATTGCGGCACATCGCACCGCAACTATTCCCGCCGCATAACGCTGGGCAAGGTGACTTCCGGGACGGTAACGAACCTTGTGAAGGGCAGAACCTATTATTTTGCCGTAACCTCCTATGGCGCCGGGGTGGAGAGCGGATACTCAAGAGAAGTGGTCTTCCCCCCGATTAAGGCACCGATTCACGATACGCGCGTCCAGACGGGTGATTCCGGGGATGCGTCCGACATCTTGGCATCCGACGGCGCATCCGAGCTGCAAGTCTTGTCCGGAGCCGATCCCCCGGCTCCCGGCCTCAACGATGGGGGGGGTGATTCCGATGCGACGCCCGACTTTGGGGGCATCCAACCGCACGAATCGGTTTACCTGGAGGCGGAAGCCGGCGGTCTGGAGATTCCCCTGGAAACGGGCGTGACCACGTCCGGCACCGGTTTTATCCGGGTGCCCGTCGGGCTTGAACCCGTTTCGGACCCCCTGCGGGAAGGGGGCACCGCCACCTATGCATTCACGGTGACCGCCGCCGGAGACTATACCTTCTGGGGACGCGAATACTGTCCGTACAGCACCCGCAATTCCTTTTTCGTCTCGGTCGATTCCGGCCCTTTCCTCACCTGGAACACCGCGATCGTCAACGGATGGCTGTGGGACCAGGTGCGCGACGGGTCCTCCGGTGTCCCGTTGAAACTGCGGCTGGGAGCCGGCGACCATACGCTCAGGATCAAGCAAAAGGAGGACGGCACGCGCTTGGACAAGATCCTGATCACCAGCGCGCCGCAGCCGTTCCCCTCAACGCTCTATTGCGCGGTATCGCGCGGAGTGCCGGGCCGGTGGAGCATCACCGACTCCGACCCGCCCGGGGCGAAGGCCGTGAGCGTGTTTGACGACGAGCGGGGCGGTCCCGTCACGGAATTGTCCGGCTCCGAAACGGCCAACGCGTTTCACCTGGGAGGCCGGGACCTCGACGATTGGCACAACGCCCGTCAGTTCGTCCTGGAGTGGAGCATGAAGTTCTCCGAGGACTACGTGGTTTCGGTGCACCTGCAGACCACGGACGGCTACCGGGAAATCCGGTACAAGCCTCTTATCGGAAACGGTCCGGGAGACGACCGGACAATCGATTGCGGGCTTGGGCCCGGCACCCTGGACGGCGACTGGCACACCGTCGCCCGCCACCTGCAAAAGGACTTGTCCAGGGCACAGCCGGGGGTAGAGATCCTCGAAGTGAATGGATTCTCGGTTCGAGGCAGCGGCAGAATCGACAACGTGAGGCTCGGGGCCGGCCGTTGATGCGCTGCGGGCCAGTGCCCGGCGCCATGGACAATAGCGTTCAAAACGGCAGCATTCGACGGGCGGGCATAAAGTCCGCCCCTTGTAGACGCGACTGCCGGAATCCCCGGGGTGGGCACGGTTCCTCCGTGCCCACGGTACGGGGGACTTGGTTTATCCCCGTCGGCCCCTCCTTCGGTTGATCCCTTAATAAACGGCGATCCCCCGTTCCGTGAGCTCGAACACCCACCGGTATCAGCCCCTGCCCTTTTTCCTCCACCGGACAAACAACGCCACGCCGGCCACCCCTGCAAGGATTGAGACGATGGTGGCGGGTTCCGGGATTCTGCTCGGTTTGGTGGGCCGCTCGTTCGAACCGCCTTTGCCGGAGTCGGAGATGTTGCTCGTGCCGGGGTTCCGGTCTTTGGACCCGGTTTCGGCTGCGAGGGCCGAGCCGGTGCACCATCCGGCCGTCTGCTCCAAGACGGGAAAGGAGAAGGCCAGCGTCAGGGCGACCAAGCCGACAAGACAGATCACTGAAATGTTTCGCTTCATCGAGGTTCCTCCTGTTGAGTGAAAAGACCGAACTTTCTCGCGGCAAAAACCGGGGAATGGGACGATTCCCCTCTTCCGGAGCGCATCGTCACAACGCCCGATTCTCCACCATTTGCAGCAAATACCGGCCATAACCGTTCTTGGAAAGAGGCTTTGCAAGACTGCGGACCTGCTCCGGCCCTATGTACCCCATCCTGTAGGCCACCTCTTCGAGGCATGCCACCTTGACGCCTCGGCGGCTTTCGGCGATTTCCACAAACGTGCATGCTTCCGCGAGCGACTCGTGGGTCCCCGCATCCATCCACGTGATCTCGCCCCCCAGCAGTTCGACCTGCAACTCTCCAAGATGGAGGTATTCTCTGATCACGTCGATGATTTCCAATTCCCCGCGCTCGGAAGGAACGAGCCGCGCAGCGATTTCCACAACCCTGCTGTCGAATAGATACAGGCCTGTGACGGCGAAATTCGATTTCGGAACGGACGGCTTTTCCTCGATGCCGATGACTTTTCCGGAACCGTCGAATTCCACCACGCCGTAGCGGTGCGGGTCGTGAACCCAATACCCGAAGACGAGGCCTCCGGTCTTGAGCCGCAGAGCCCGCCGAAGGATTGCCTCCAGGCCGTCCCCGTGGAAAATGTTGTCGCTCAGAATGAGACAGACACGGTCGTTGCCGATGAAATCCCGTCCGAGAATGAACGCATCCGGAATTCCGGCCGGGTGTGGTTGTTCGACATAGGAGAACTTCACCCCCCACTGACTGCCGTCCTCGAGCAAAGCCTGGAACCGGGGCAGATCCTTGGGGGTGGTGATGATGAGGATGTCCCGGATCCCCGCCTGCATCAGAACGGACAGCGGGTAGTAGATCATGGGCTTGTCGTAGACCGGCAGCAGCGGTTTGCTCACGGCCCGGGTGGTGGGATAGAGCCGGGTGCCGGCGCCGCCGGCAAGGACGATTCCCTTCCATCTGCCGGGCGACGGCTCGGACTTGGGCGAAATCGCAGTGGGATGACCGGGAAAACCCATGTCGCCCTCCTTTTCACCTGAGCTGATGACTATGGGATTACGAGATCGGCATTTGTTTTGTATGGACAACAGATAGCAAGGAAAGTGCCACAGTGCATCATCGAGGCTGGGCGCGCTTTTGTGGTCTGAGGAATCTACCATTGGTAGATGATTCCCCGGGTTGGACAGGTTCGCAATCGCCTGGCGGAGGGTCGCGTCGAGCGGCGGTTGTCCTCTCCGCGCGTCGAGAGTGCCCCCGATTGTCCGGATCGTCCCGATGCCGTCCTTGAGCCGGGTGCGCGCGAGACCGACCCGGAACAACCACATCCCGATCCGTGCGACGCAGGCGTAAATCGACCGTCCGGGAAATCCGCCGATCGAAAGCCCACCGCAAAGACCGAATTGTATTGCTCGTCAAACCTTTTCGTCTCCGCGTCGCGCCGGTGCCCCGCAAAGTTCCGTTGAATGTGCATTTTATGCTTGACTTCCGAAAACCTCGTTCTAGAATTACATTCACAGCACGATTGCACAGTTCGCACATTTGGCACTATCCGATCTCACAACCACAATGCAATTACCTGGAAAGTCGGTTTGAAGACGGCGCAGGGCCGATGCAGCAGGTTTTCGGGGAAAGGAGGGCGGCAGACACTTCGAAGTGCGGGTTTTTCTCGCGACAGGCGATGGTTTCATGACGGCGGCCTGTCGGTTTCTTTGAAGTTTCAAGCGGATTGGTTTCACCAGCAGCATCGAGTTCCTTGCATTGTCGGCTGAGTTCCTCATTTTCCACTCCCGATCCATTTTCCTCCCAGTTTATCGCCCGGTGATCCGGCTTCTGCTTCGCAGCTTCCACGGCAGCTTTGATCTGAGGTAGTTTCCGCCGCCTGCCGGCAGGTTCGGATTCCTCCGACCGGTTAGCGGCATCGGCGGATCGTTTCGTTGTCCCGGCCGATCGGGCGGTGTGCCAACGCGGCTCGAGCACCACGGGCGACGTCACTCAAAATCGAGTCAAACGACATGATCCAGGGTCCATTGCCGAAGGAATGCGTGGTTTTGGCTTGCGTCAAGCCATTACCGGAAGACGACGGCTTTGGTCCGGCCCTCGCCGCTCGGCTGCGAGTCCACCCGGGAAGCCCCGGCGGCACGGTCTGCGTCGAGGCGGGTACGGCCGGATTGCGGCGCAATCTCCTTTTGGTAGACGGGAACTGTCGTCGGACGGTTCGGGACATCGCAGTCGACGAAGTCGGAGAGGCACGCGGCAAAATTTCCGAAATCGACAGTTTTCTCCGGGTGAAGCCCATGGTGTTTGCCCATCGCCGGTTTCGCAACGCGAACATGCTCAAGGCAATCCGCGCCCGGTCGGCGCAGATCGCTCACATTCCCCAAAGAATCCGGGGGCAAACGTCGCGACCCCCGATTGCCGCCACCCGCCGCATGTGGCTACGGCTCCCTTGTGCTGCCGAGGGAGGAGTTTCATGATCGAGATTCGTGTGGGAGAGTTTGCCGAAAAGCTCGGCGTGCATCGCAACACGGTGCGCAATTGGATCAAGAACGGCACCTTGCGAGCCACGAGCACGGTTGCCAAGAAGTATTTCATCCAGCTTGAAGACCTGCGCCGCTTCTGCCGCTTTCAGTCCATTCCGGAAAGCGTTTTCACCCAGTTGGCACAATGGGATGTCGAGTCTTTACCAGTCAAGGAGGAAACCATGAATATAAACACAACGAGTGCCCCCGAATTGAGAACGATCGGGATACGCGACAATCTTCTACGAGCCGATCCCCAATGGGCCGACGTGTGCCTGACCTGCGGCAGCTGCGCCAGTGCCTGTCCCATCTCCGGCGTGGACGGTCTTGACCCGCGCAAAATAGTCCGCATGGTGGTGCTGGGACGCACCAAGGAAGTGGTTGATTCCAACTGGACCTGGAAGTGCACCCTGTGCGGCAAGTGCGAGGAAGCCTGTCCCATGAATGTGGAACTGGTCAAACTCTTTCGCCGGATCCGCGGACTGCGGGAACGCGAGAAGGTACCCGGCCCTCTGCACAAGGGGGTGCTGATGGCCCTGCGCCGCGGCAACAACCTGGGCATACCCAAACCCGAGTTCGTCGACCTGCTTGTGGAAGTCGGTGAAGAGCTGGCTGAAGAATGCTGCCCCGGTTTCGCCACTCCTGTCGACGTGCAGGGCGCCAACCTCCTGGTCACCGTCAATTCCAAGGAACCTTTCGGCGAACCGGACGACATGAAATTCTGGTGGAAGATTTTCCATGCCGCCGGGGAATCCTGGACCATTCCTTCGGAGAATTGGGAAGGGGTCAACTGGGGACTGTTCACCGGTGACGACGAGGCCATGCGGATCATGGTCGGCCGCCTGGTGGACAACATGTACCGTCTGGAGGCGAAAAAGCTTGTCCTTCCCGAATGAGGCCATGCCTATTATGCCACCCGGTTCGGGTTGGAGAAATGGTACGCGGAAGACCTCAAGAAATTTGAGATCGTCACCATTTTCGACGTTCTCATGGAGTACCTCAAGTCGGGACGCATCAAGGTCGATCCTGCCCTGCATTCCGAGCTCACCACCTATCACGATCCCTGCAACTACGGCAGAAAATCCCTGCAAACCTTCGGTATCGGCTATTTCGAAGAGCCGCGCTGGATCGTGCGGCAGTGTTGCCCGAACTTCACCGAAATGTATCCAAACTTTGAAGGCAACTACTGCTGCGGCGGAGGAGGAGGTGCCTGGGCCCTGCCCTTCCGCGAGGAACGCGTCTTCTATGGTCGTATCAAGCAGCGCCAGATCAGAAACACCAAGGCCAAACTGGTCGTCACATCCTGCCACAACTGCCGGGACCAGATCATGAAGAGCCTGCGCAAGGAATACGACCTCGACATCGAAGTCAAATACATCTGGGAACTGGTGGCCGACGCCTTGATCCTGGAACCCGGAAAATCTGAAGAGGAGTAACCCTTTTTGCTTCAGGGAGACGCATCATGACCAATTCCATCAAAGGATCCGTTCTCGTCGTGGGGGGAGGCATCGCGGGCATGCAAACGGCCCTGGACGCCGCCAACTCCGGATTCTACGTCCACCTGGTCGAACGCGAGTCCGCCATCGGCGGGACCATGGCCAAACTGGACAAAACCTTTCCTACCAACGACTGCGCCATGTGAATCATCGCCCCGAAGCTGGTCGAGGTCGGCCGGCATTTGAATATCGAATTGCACACCCTCTCCGAGGTGGTGAGCGTCACAGGGGAACCCGGTAATTTCACGGTCAAGCTTCTTCAGAGACCTCGGTTCATCGATCCGGACAAGTGCACGGGCTGTGGTGAATGCGCCCGCGTCTGCCCCGTGGCCGTGGACGACGATTACGAAAGCGGCATGACAAAGCGAAGGGCCGCCTACCGCAAATACGCCCAGGCGGTGCCCGGCTCGTTCGCCATCGAGAAAGCCGGAACCTCTCCATGCAAAGCGACCTGCCCGGCTCACATATCCGTTCAGGGATACATAGCCCTGGCGGCTGAGGGAAAGTTCCAGGAAGCCCTCCAGCTGATCAAGGAGGAAAACCCTCTGCCGGCCGTCTGTGGACGCGTTTGTCACCACCCTTGCGAGTCGAAGTGCATGCGCGGGGGGGTGGATGAGCCCGTGGCGATCAACTCCATCAAGCGTTATATCGCGGATCTGGATGCACGCCGGGAAACGCGCTTCATTCCCGAAGTAAAGGAGAAGCGCGAAGAGAAAGTGGCCATCATCGGTTCCGGACCCGCGGGTCTGAGCTGCGCCTATTACCTTGCCATCCAGGGATACAGGGTCACGATTTTCGAAAAACTGCCCGTCCTCGGGGGAATGCTCACGGTCGGAATTCCTTCCTACCGGCTTCCGCGGGACGTGATCATGGGAGAGATCGAAGTCATCCGGGAGATGGGGGTCGAATTCAAGACCGGGGTCGAAATTGGAGCAGACGTCACCGTTGCAGAGTTGAGGGAGCAGGGTTTCAAGGCGTTCTTCCTCGGAATCGGAGCTCACGAGTGCAAAGCCCTGGAAATCGAAGGTGAGACCCTGGAAGGGGTGTACCCCGGGGTGGACTTCCTGAGGGACGTAAATCTCGGAAAGCGGATTGCGCTCGGAAACCGGGTTGCGGTCATCGGCGGGGGCAATGTGGCCATGGATTCTGTTCGTACCGCCCTTCGCACCGGGTCGACCCGCGCTTTCGTGATCTACCGGAGAAGCCTTGTGGAAATGCCGGCCAACGAAGAGGAGATCGAAGAATGCCGCGAGGAAGGCATCGAGATCATGACTCTGACCAATCCAACCCGAATACTCGGAGAAAACGGCAGGATCAAGGCGGTCGAGTGCATCAGGATGGAACTGGGAGAGCCGGATTCCTCGGGAAGGAGACGGCCGATTCCGATTCCCGGTTCCGAGTTCGTTCTCGAGGTGGATGCCCTGGTGGCAGCCATCGGGCAGGAATCCGACTGGGCCTGCCTTACGCCCGAGTGCACCTGTCAGCTGAACGATTGGGGCAGGATGCGGGTGGACCCTCTGACCCTGCAAACGCATGATTCCGACATCTTCGCGGGAGGTGACGCGGTAACGGGTCCAAGGACCGTCATCGAGGCTATTGCCGCCGGTAAGCAGGCCGCCATATCCATCGATCGTTTCATCCGGGGTGTGGATCTGAAGGAAGGGCGAGAGAAGGAATGGAAGGCGGTGGAGGAAGTCAGAACGGAAGGCTACGATCGGATGCCTCGTGAGCGAATGCCGCGGCTTGAACCGAAGATGCGCACGGAGCACTTCAACGAGGTCCAACTCGGTTTCGATGAAGAACAGGTCAAACGGGAGGCGCGGCGTTGCCTGTCCTGCGGAATATGTTCCGAGTGTTACCAGTGCGTGGATGCCTGTCTCGCCAACGCGATTGTCCACGAGGAGAAGCCGGTGGAGAAGGAGGTCCTGGTGGGCTCCGTGGTCCTTGCACCCGGTTCGGCGACCTTTGACCCGAGCAGAATCCGCACTTGGGGTTACGGCCTGTATCCAAACGTCGTCACGGCCATGGAGCTGGAAAGGCTGCTGTCGGCTTCCGGCCCCACCGGGGGCCACCTGGTGCGCCCTTCCGACCACAAGGAGGTGCGCCGCATGGCGTTCCTGCAGTGCATCGGTTCACGCGACCTCAACAAGGCCTCCCACGGATACTGCTCGTCGGTTTGCTGTACTTACGCCATCAAGGAAGCCATGATTTCCAAGGACCACATCAAGGATCTGGATGTCTCCATTTTCTTCATGGATATGCGCACTCACGGCAAGGAGTTCGAGCGCTACTACGAACGGGCCAAACAGCAGGGGATTCATTTCCACCGCTGCAGGGTCCACTCCCTCGAGCCCATGATCGATTCCAACAACGTCTATTTCCGCTACATCGACGACCGAGGCCGTCAGCTCGAGGATGAATTCGACCTGGTTGTGCTGTCGGTGGGCCTGTGCACCCCGCCTTACGCCGTTGAGCTCGGTCGGCGTGCAGGCATCGCTCTCAACAATGACAACTTCGTCGAGGGATCCTCGTTCAATCCGGTGGCCACTTCCAGGCCGGGCATTTTCGCGTGCGGCACCTTCACCGGCCCCAAGGATATCCCCCAAACCGTCATGGAAGCCTCCGCGGCCGCTGCTGAGGCGACGCGCGGGCTGGCCGAGGCTCGCAACCTTCTGACCCGGGCCAGGACCTATCCGGAGGAGCGTAGCGTGGTCGACGAGGAACCGCGCATCGGGGTTTTCATTTGCCACTGCGGGAGCAATATTGCCGGAGTGGTGGACGTGGAAAAGGTGGCCGAGTTTGCCGCCACCCTTCCCCACGTGACGCACGTGGAACGCAACCTTTTCAGCTGCTCGCAGGATACCCAGGAAGCCATGCAGGAATGCATCCGGGAAAAAGGGCTCAACCGGATCGTCGTGGCAGCCTGCACCCCGAGGACTCATGAGCCTTTGTTTCATGAGACCCTGAAAGCGGCGGGGCTGAATGAATACCTCTTCGAGATGGCCAACATCCGCAACCAGGATTCCTGGGTGCACGCCCAGGCTCCTGAAAGAGCCACGGCCAAGGCCATGGACCTGGTCCGCATGGCCGTCGCAAAAGTGGGACTGCTCAGCCCTCTTCCCGCTCTTTCCTTCGACGTCAACCGCTCGGCCCTGGTCGTCGGGGGAGGTCTGGCCGGTATGGCGGCAGCCATGGAACTGGCCGATCACGGCTTCCCCGTGCACCTGGTGGAAAAAACGAATGTTCTGGGAGGCCAGGCGCGCCACCTGTACCACACCTGGAGAGGCGAGGCTCTTGAACCCGCAATCCAGGAAATGGATGCCAGGGTGAGGAGTCACCCTCACATTACCCTGCATCTCCAATCCACCGTAACCCATGCCGAAGGTTTCGTGGGCAACTTCCGCTCCACCGTAACCAACGGCCGCGCGGAAACGGTAATCGAACACGGAGTGAGCGTTTTGGCCACTGGAGGCGAGGCCTATCTGCCCACCGAATACGGTTACGGCTCCTACGACCGGGTCTTCACCGCCATCGAGTTCGACAAGTTGTATATGATGGGTGATCGACGGTTCGCCGATGCCAAAACCTTCCTCTTCATCCAGTGCGTGGGTTCCCGCGAAAAGGATCGCATGTACTGCTCCAGGGTGTGCTGCACCCATTCCGTACAGGCGGCGATCCAGCTCAAGGAGGAACAGCCCGAGCGGGAGGTGTTCATCCTGTACCGCGACCTGAGGACGTACGGGGAACGGGAGGAACTCTACCGAAAGGCGAGAGCCAAGGGGGTCGTGTTCATCAACTATGAGCTGCACGAAAAGCCGAAGGTTTCGGCTACGGATCACCGCCAGTTGGAAGTGACCGTGTGGGATCATGTGCTCCACGAACCCCAGCGCATCACTGCGGACATCGTGGTGCTCGCCACCGCCATCGTGCCGAATCCGGCCAACGACGAACTGGCGAAGATCTACAAACTCTCCACCGATACCGACGGGTTCCTCCTGGAAGCACATGCCAAGCTCAGGCCTGTGGACTTTGCCGCCGACGGCATCTTCATGGCCGGCCTGGCCCACTACCCGAAGCCGATCGATGAGGCCATCGCCCAAGCCAAAGCGGCTGCCGGCCGGGCCTTGACGATCCTGGCCAACGACCGGATCCTGCTTGAATCCATAAAAGCGCAACCCACGGCCGGGTGCGACGGATGTGCCCTGTGCCTCGATGTCTGCCCTTACCAGGCTATCAGCCTGGTCGAGGCGACGGAACCCGATGGCCGACGCTCGGCCCACATTGACGTGAACACTGCCAAGTGCAAGGGCTGTGGGCTGTGCCAGGCAACCTGCCCCAAGGACGGGGTCCAGGTGGCCGGTTTTTCGCTGGAACAGATCGGCGCCCAAGTCCGGGCGGCTCTAACGGCTTGATAAGGAGGAACATATGAATTACGAACCCAAGATCATCGGTTTCACCTGCAACTGGTGTACCTATGCCGCCGCCGACCTTGCCGGGGCTTCACGCATGCAATATCCCCCCAACATTCGGCTGGTGCGCGTCATGTGCTCCGGCATGGTACACCCCAAACTGGTTGTCGATGCTTTTGCGCTGGGTGCCGACGGCGTCATGATCATGGGGTGACACCTGGGCGAATGTCATTACCTGGATGGTAATCACAAAGCTCAGGCGCGCGCCCGCGTCATTGCCGAGATGGTGGAAGCCCTGGGGTTGGAGCCCGAACGGTTTCAACTCGTGTGGTGTTCCTCCGCGGAAGCGAATCGATTCGTAGAGGCCGTCACTGAAATGACCAACAAGCTGATTGAGCTCGGACCTTCTCCATTCGGTCAGAAGGCTCAAGAAGCCGCAGCATCCTGAGGAGGGTGATCCATGGCGGTAAAAGTTGTTCAAGAATGGCTCAATTCCTGTTCAGGCTGCGAAATATCCATTGTGGACATGGGTGAACGGCTGCTGGACGTCCTTGAACTGGTGGAGTTCGTCCACAGCCCGGTGCTCATGGATCACAAGTACTTCGGCCAGCTGGGCAACGGGAAGCACATGGAGATCCCCGAGGCCACCGTGGGGATTGTAAGCGGCGGGGTACGCAACGAGGAGCACCTGGAAGTCCTCCGCCAGGTCCGGGAGAAGTGCCAGGTTGTCGTAGCCCTGGGCACCTGTGCCACGCACGGCGGAATCCCGGCCCTGTGCAATTCCTACAGCAACCAGGAGACCCTGCAGCGCTATTACGGCACGGAATCCACAGACCCTCCGGAAGCTTTCCCCGACCAGGGGGTCCCCGCTCTCCTCGACGCCTGCTATGCCCTCGATGAGAAAGTCAAAATCGACGTCTACCTGCCGGGCTGCCCTCCGCATCCGGACCAAATCTTTGCAGCGCTGGTCGCACTGGTCGAAGGCAAAGCCCTCGATCTCCCCGGCAGGAGCGTGTGCGATCACTGCCCCACGGTGCGGGAGGGCAAGGGACAGGTCAAGCAGCTCAGGCGGTTTTTGCAGGCGCCGTATCAGCAAAGCCCCGACGAACCTTTGAGCAAGATGCGGTGTATCCTCGAACAGGGAATGCTCTGCATGGGCCCTGTGACCAGGGCCGGGTGTGGCGGAAACGCCATTACGCCACGCTGTCTCACAGCCCGTGTGCCCTGTCGCGGATGTTACGGTCCGGTGAAACAGGACGGCAATCAACGGCTCGATATGCTGAATGCTCTGGCATCCAACGGCATCGACCTGGGTTCTCTGCCGGAAACCGTTTCCCTACTCAGATTCGCCGGGGGCCATCACTTGCTCCGGCCCGTGCGCAAATCGTAGGAGGCACAGACCATGGGACAACTGATCAATATTCAACCCGTTACCCGCATCGAAGGGCACGCGTCCATCGCCATTCAGCTGGATGACCGGGGTGAAGTCCAGGACAGCAAGGTTCACTTCATGTCGCTTCGGGGCTTCGAGAAGTTTGTTGAAGGAAAGCCGGCCGAAGAACTCCCGCGCATCGTCAACCGGATCTGCGGGATATGTCCGTGGCAGCACCACCTGGCCTCCAACAAGGCCGTCGACCGTTGTTTCGGTGTGACTCCGACTCCGGCCGGGAGCAAGCTCAGGAAGCTGATGCAGACCATTTCGCATTCGGAAGACAAGATCCTGCATTTCTACTTCCTGGCCGCGCCCGATTTCGTCATGGGACCGGACAGCGCCTACGGGGTGCGCAACGTCATCGGAGTGGCCAAGGCTCATCCGGAACTAGCCAGGCGCGTGGTGCAGACACGATACGCCGTCAAGATGATCCTGGAAAAATTCTCAGGCAAGGCCATTCATCCCCATGCCGGGGTGGTGGGCGGGTTTTCCCGTCCTCTGCTCGAAGAAGACCGCCGGGATTTTCTCGCCAAAATGAGAGAGGTGCTGGATTTTGCCCTGTTCACCATTGATTTCGCCAAGACCCAGGTGTTCCCCAAATACCTCGACGCGGTGACGTCACTCGGAGTCATAAAGACCGGGTTCATCGGAACGGTGGATGGCGACGGCGCCCTGAACCTTTATGATGGAAAGATTCGGCTCATGAAGGCCGACGGGACCTATGTCGATTTCGCCCCCCAGGATTACCTCGACTACATCGGCGAACACGTGGAGCCTTACTCCTTCGGCAAATTCCCTTACGCCCGCTGCTGGGAAGAAGGCTTCTCCCTGGACCCGGCGCAGCCCAGGGGCATCTATCGTTCCAACACCCTGGCGCGGATCAATGTGGCCGATAAGATGGCGACCGCGCGCGCCCAGGCTGAACTGGAGGAGTTCCGCGAAAAATTCGGCCGGCCGGCCCAGTTCACCCTGCTCCACCACTGGGCACGCCTGATCGAGGAGGTCTATGCCTGTGAACACGCCATCGAACTGCTCGAAGATCCCGAGATCACCGACCCCAACGTGCGCGCCAAGGTCGAACCCAAGGCGGGCCGGGGGGTTGGCTGTCTGGAAGCCCCGCGCGGCACGCTCATTCACGACTACACCACCGATGCCGAAGGCATTGTGACCAAAGCCAACCTGATTGTCGGCACGACCCACAACCTGGGCCCCATCAACCTGAGCGTCAATCAGGCGGCACGCGCCCTGATTCACGGAGGAGTGGTAGATGAAACCATCCTGAACAAGATCGAGATGGCGGTGCGCGCCTACGACCCCTGAATTTCCTGTGCCACCCATCGCCTGGACGGCGATCATGGCGTTACCATTACGATCAGGAAGTCGGACGGCGAGGTGCTCCGAACATCGCACTCGCTGTGAATCACCGCTCGGCGCAATTTCACCGCGAAGCGCACGACGGTTGTGAGCAGGTGTCGCAGCCCGGTTTCATACCCTTCGCGCTCCTCGCGGCAGAGCCGGGTCTCGGGTCTCAACCACGTTGGCCGCACCGCATTGGTGCGACCGGACAACAACCGGCTGCAATCGTGTTTCCCAGTGTGCCCGGAGCCGACAGGAAGGTCGACAGGGCCACCATAGACAGGGAGGGCTGACATGAGTTCCAAGGAACCCAGGCAAAAACGGACCAAAGTTACGGTGGAAGCGGCCGACACGGCCTGTGGGGCGGTGCCTCACATGACCGTCGACGAATTGGCGGCAAGATTGAATGTGTCCAGCAAGGAACTCTACTGCCCAGCATGCGGCAGGATTCACCTCACGGCGGAAGATGTGAAGAAAGCGGAAGCCAAGAAATACTCCGAGACGGAGCGGTACAGGGAAATCAGCGAACAGACGAAAGGAAGCGTGTGAGTCGCCGCCCGTCTTTAATCTCTCAAAGGAGCAATAATGCTGATAAAAGACTGGATAAGTGAGACGCTGATCACCGTCGATGCCGACGCTTCAATCGGGCAGGCTATCGACTTGCTCAACGACAATCATATCAGTATGCTGCCGGTCATGCATGAAGGAAAGCTGGTGGGATCGGTCACCGCCCTGAATCTCAAACCCCTGGCCTCAAGCGGCGGCCTTTCCCTGGGCGGCCTCTCCCCGGACCTGGCACTGAAACGCTTCAAGGTCTCGGACGTCATGTCGCGGGCCCCCGTCACCGTGCCCATGGACAACACCGTGGAAGAAACCGCCGAAGCCATGCTCAACAATGAAGTCCCGGGCGTGGTTGTGGTGGATCGGAACCACCATCCCATCGGGGTGTTTACCGCAGGAGACACCAACAGGGTGCTCCTGTCAGTGACAGGGCACCGCCGGGGAGGAATTGTCTTCGGCCTGCTCGCGGACGACCGCCCCGGGTCCATCAAGGAATTGACGGACATTCTGCGGACGCGCGGCGGGCGGCTGGCCAGCATCCTGACCACCTATGAACGCACCCCCAAAGGCAAGCGGAGGCTTCATATCCGGGTGCGAGGCCTCGACCGGGCGGAACTCCCAGAGATCCGAGAACAACTCGGGCAGAAAGCCAGGTTTCTCTATGTCATCGACATGCGGGAAAACCGGAGGGAGATATTTGAGGAAGACATCCCTTAGGCTCTTCATGCCAGGCCTTCGAGACCGGAATTTCGACGCCCGTGCCATATGCCCCGCTGAGAGCGCGTGGCGCGGAAGGCGCGGGCATGGCCGGCGACCATGCCCCGCGCTCCAAAATGAGGCGGACGTAACCCGAGAAAGCGACCGTCCGAGACATTCCCGCCGGATCATGTCCACCCCGTACGTCCTTTCGCCGCGAACCGGGGACGGCTCCAATCCCCCCTTGGCCGCAACCCTCCCATTTCGCTCACCCCTTCCTGTTGCGGCACTGCAGGTTCAACCCCGCCCCATGAGTCACGGGATCCGCCCGCTCACCCGGAATTTCCGTTCCAATCGTTTTGAGAGCCGGGCAACAAACCAGGTCATCAGGAAATACAGGACCCCAATGGCCAGGTAGACTTCGAGAGCGCGAAAAGTGCGCGTATAGATGAGCTGGCTGACCCGGGTCAACTCCGTTATGGCAAGAACGGAAACCAGCGACGACTCCTTCAGCAGAGCCGAAAAGGAGCTCACGAGGGAAGGCAGGGCCACCGAGACGGCCTGGGGCAGAATCACGTAAATCATGCTCTGAAGCCACGAAAATCCGAAAGAGAACGCCGCATCCTGCTGGCCTTTGTCCACGGAAAGCAAAGCCCCTCTGATGATTTCCGAGATATACGCGCCTCCGTTCAATCCAAGCCCCAGAACGCCCGCGCTGAAACTGTCCAGGGTGAGGCCCATGGTGGGCAGACCGTAATAAATAAAAAAGAGCTGTATCAAGAGCGGCGTTCCCCTGAACAGCTCGACATAAGGTGAAAAAACCGCCCTCATCCGGGGCGATTTCGACCTCAGGATTCCGACCGCGACCCCTATGACCAGCGCAAGCGCAAATGAAAGCAGCGAGACGTATACGGTCACCCGGAGCCCTTCCAGTATCAAGGGTGCGGCATCGTGCAGGATGCCGAATCGGAATCCTTCCATACATGCGATCCGGCTTTCAATCGACCTTCAGCCATTGATCGAGGATCCTTTGATAGGTCCCTTCAGTCCTGACGGCGCTCAGAGACTGATTGATCCTGGCCGTCAGGGCGTCGGCGCCCCTGGCCGCGACGATCACGATGTTCGCTTCAGCCAATGGCTTTCCCACAACCTTGTACGACGGGTCCGTCTTGATCTGGTTCACCGCATAGGCATAGCCGACGATCACGGCATCGATGCGCTTGTGCTTGAGATCCGTAAAGGCTTCGGGATTGTAGTTGTAGCGCTTGATTTCCTTGAAGAGTTCCCTGTTTTGGTCCGCCAGTTGCTCGCTCCCCGATCCGAGCTGCACGCCGACGATTTTCCCTTTAAGTCCGTCCCTGTCCCTTATGACCGACTCGTCCTGCCGCACAACGATCACGTCCGGCAGCGTATAATAGATGTCGCTCATGTTGACGTTTTCGTTCCTGGCCTCGGATTTCGACATGCAAGTGATCAGAACGTCGTAGTCGCCCTTTTTGAGGCCCGCGAGGAGGCCCTGCCACTCGGCGTCCACGAATCTTACCTTCACTCCCATTTGCCGGGCGACGGCTTTCCCCAGGTCGACATCGAATCCCTCGAATTCGGCCGTCTTCTCATTCTTGGATTCAAAAGGAGGGTACTGGGCACAAAATCCGACAATCAGCTCACCCCTCTGTTGAACCTTGCTCCAGGAGTCATCCGCGGCAGCAACGGCGGGCAGCGTCAGCAGGAACAAGCACATCCACAATCCAATCATCATCTTCCCGATCCTCATGTTTTCCCTCCCGATTTTTAAAAAACGCCACTTGAGGGGGTTACCTCGTCGACGGCAAGAAACCTCGCCCTGATTCCCCTCTTCTCCAAAGCAGCCCGAAAAACCTCCATGAAGACACCGGGGCCGTCGCTCACCCTCAATGCATCGACCTGTTGGGCCACCCCACCCGGGGCCCCGATCTCTCCTCCCGTGTATCCCAGGCATGTCCGGTTCACGCCGCAGTTCGGGCTGCCGTCCATTCCCATGATCCCGAGAATCTCGAACCCGGCCTGTGCGAAGGCCTCCATTTGATTGAGCGTGGACTCCAGGAGCCACTCGCAGTGCAACCGATAATTGGGATGATCGTATTGCTCCCGGGTCATCCCCCACCGGTTGATGCCGAGGTAGGAAAGCTCGGGGCACGGAAGCTGCAAGAGCCCGACTCCGGCCTCGATGTGGCCTTTCAGAACATCTTCATAGACTCCCGCCGTCCCGGCCAGCGGATACACTTTCGCGTTGGCATTGAGAAGGCAGTGGCACACGACAAGAATCTTTCCGCTCCGTTTCACCGATATCCCTTTCCCCCGCAATGCCCGAAACCCCGCAAGACCCCTTGTCCGAACGTACCGCCGGGTCCGCCGAGCGCCCTTCCCCCCAGGCCGCCGGCGGAATCCTTCCGCTGTTTTCATGGTGCACCGAAATGAGCCGTACTCAAACCAGGTAGAGGATTCCCTATATCGAGGCATGAAAACAGTCTCACCCGGGAGACCATTTTCCAGGTAAAATTGTATTACTCCTCCCTCGTGAAGAGCATTCCCGCAACGATCATCGCTTCCCGGGCGTCCAGGCAGAAGACGTCCTCCTCATTGACACCGCGGTTTGACGTCCATTGGTCGTAGTGCTTCTTCGTACAGAAGAAATTCATGATGTTTCAGCAGCTTGCCGCCCAGTTCGCGACCTTGTTGAGATCGACGTGGAGAACATGCGCCGACTCGGGACAGAGCCTCGCGATGCGCCGCTTCTCAATCTCGACGTGAATCGGTTCCCCGCACTCGACACACCTCGATTCAACCCGGATATCCTGCTTGAAAGCGAAAGCGGCTCCGAGGGCATCGACGGCACACATGGCGCAAAAGGACCGACCGTCGCTCAAGCGGACCTTGTGCTGCGTGGGCAGAGCGGACACCGGGTAAATGAAATCGACGTTTCCATCGAGAGCCACGACGATTGCGCGCTTCTCCGCGAGGCTTCGAACCGACGATCTCGATCCGGGGGGCTCCGATCCCGCGCCGTTGTCGATGTTGTAGGGAATTCCCCGGTCGATGGTATATTCCATCAACCACAACCGGCAGGCGTTCTCATCAGGTGTGAGTCTCGATGCAATGCTCTCGATCATCAACCGCTCGGGCGGGTAGTGCTTGAACCGCATGGTCTCGACTCCCTTCATGCCATCTTTTCCTCCGGCCTCATCGACGTCAGTCTTGAGGCGGCTCCCGGGCCTTGCGACATTCATTGCAGCCTTGCCCCCGGAACCCGCGGCAGGCTCCCTCCGGATTCCGGCCTCGCTCAGAGGGCGGCCAGTTTCTCCCCGGGCATGTCTTCTCCCTCCTGGTGAGACGCCCTCAACAGGTCCGTGAGGTGGTCCCGGTATTCGTGGTACTGTTGCCCCCGGCGCCTGCGCGGCCGTTCGAGCCTGATTTTCATGTCCTCGACGATTCTCCCCCCGCAAGCCGACATGACGATCACCCGGTCGCTCAGATAGATCGCCTCCTCAACGTCGTGGGTCACCATGAGAACGGTCGTTCGATCCTCGATCCAAATGGACTCGAGTTCCTCCTGAAGCTCCCGGCGCATCAGGTAGTCCACGGCACCAAGAGGCTCATCCATCAGGAGCACTCGAGGATTGCACGCAAGAGCCCGTATGACCGCGGTCCGTTGCTTCATGCCGCCGGAGATCTGGTTCGGGAACAGCTTTTCGCACCCCTGCAAATGTGCCAGGTCGAGCAGCCTCCCGAGGCGCGCCTCCTGCTCGTCCCGAGGCAATTTCTGCTGCCGCAGGGGGTAAAGGACGTTTTGCCCGACCGTCATCCAGGGGAAAAGGGCATAATCCTGGAAAACGAACGCACGGTCCGGCCCCGGCTTTGTGACTGGCAATCCGTCGAGCTCCACCTTGCCCCCCGACGCCGGCTGAAAGCCGGCAATGATGCTGAGCAAAGTCGTTTTGCCGCAACCCGAGGGGCCGAACAGGGTCACGAATTGCCCCTCCCGGACGGTAAAGCTGAGGTCCGCGAGGACCGTCCTCTCGCCCCCGTCCGCCATGAAAACCTTGCTCACATTCTTTACGTCCAGGCGCATACGCTCAGCACCCTCCGCCCCCCTCCTCAATCTTGCTGCACGCACTTCCAGCGCGTCAGCATCCCGTTGACAAATGAAAGAAGCCGGTCGATGCCGTACCCGACCAGGGCGGCCATGAACATCAGCGCTATCAGCAGGGGGGTCTCCATTCTCGTCTGCGCTTCCACCATGGAGTAGCCGAACCCGGCACTCGTCGCGATGAACTCCGCTCAAATGACGGACATCCACCCGGCGCTCAGCGCGAGACGCATTCCGGTCAGGATGTCCGGCATGGCGGCAGGCACCATCACGTCCTTGAAGATGCTCCACGGCCCTGCCCCCATTGTTCGGGCGGCGTTGTAATAGTCGGCGGAAATGGATTGCACCCCCGCTATGGTATTCAGAAGAATGGGGAACACCCCGACCATGGCGATGAGAAACACGGTCGGGCCGTCCCCGAGCCCGAACCAGACGATGGTGAGCGGGACCCAGGCCATGATGGGGACCTGCCGCACTGTGCCGAGCACGGGATCGATGAGTTGCATGGCCGTTTTCGAGTACCCCATGAGGAACCCCAGACACATCCCCGCGCACAGGGCGATGCCGAAACCGACCGTCACGCGCTGCAGGGTGAGCAGAAGATTCTTGAGCGTGTCCGGGTCGTGAACGGCGAAGAAAAAGGCTTTGGCGGTCTTCCAGGGAGGCGGCAGCAACAGGTCGCTCTTGTAGGCGGTCGCGGCCAGTTGCCAGATCAGCACAACCGTCGCGAATGTTATAATGTTGCAGACAATCTGCTTGCGTCGGGCGTGACGTCGCGCGTCTTCCCTGCTCATGCCCCGGCTTTCGGCGGAAAGACGAATCTCACGTTCAATCTCTTCCACTCTTCCACCTCCCGGTCCGTCCACCGAACCGCCTTGTATCCTTCGAGGGCCCGTGCAAGATTTTCCGCGTCGCCGAGTTCCCTCACCGCCCGTTCATATCGCTCCAGGAATTGCCGGTGCACCGGGCTCGCCACAAAGTCTCTTCTTGCCACGAGCACATACGTGACAACGTCGGCTCCGCTTCGCCGGACGGAAATCCTTTCTCCAGAAAGAGCTAATGCCTTCAGGACATCCACGACCACAGCATCGACGACGCCCCGTTCAAAGGCGAAGGGAAGACTCGCCGGGAGCATCGGAACCGCGGAGCACCCGCTGGAAAACCATTCCGCGACGAGCCTTTCCTGGTAAAGGCGCCTGTGCGCGATCCCGATTCTCTTTGGCACGGCCCCGGGGCGAATCACGAGGACATCCGAGTTGAGGACGGCGGGTCCTGCGATCTCGAACATCGAACTCTTTTCCACGAGTCGCCGGGCCGCATCGGGGCACATGAGCGCCACGTCGAGCCTGTTCGTTCCAAAAGCCCATTCCGATGTGCCGGCACAGCAGTCCTTCATAACGTACGGATCGTAATCCGACACGATCTCACCTGCCTCGAAGCCTCTCCCGCGCACGATGCAGTGAATGACGAGCCCAGCCGAGTCATCGGGCGCTCCGATCCGAATCCCCGACGGCGCCCGCTTTTCGCTTTGCATGGAAAACAGCCCCACGACGGCCGCCATGATGAACGAAAGGAGAGCGAAAGCAGGAACGCCGCCCTTCATCAAAGCGCGGCCTGGAGCGCTCTCCCCTCGACCGCATACGCTTTCTTCTTCCAATCCGGATAGCTCATGCCCAAGGGAAAAACGGGATCCACCTTTTCCCTGATGAACCGCTCAAAATCCTCCGTTCCCGCCTCCCGCAGATACCTCGTGTCGGTATAATCATTTGTGGCGGCCGCCTGATCGAGGGTCTTCGTCCCAAGATTCCAGGCGACTGCTTCCCGAATATTCTCTTCGTGGATATCCCAGCGCATCGTGCGGTCTTCGGCGACCGTTTTCCTGAAGATGGTCATCAGCGCCACCTCAAGAGGAACGGAATAGTTCTTCGCAAAGATCTCGGCGGTCCTCAGCGGGTGAGTGTAGATGAACTGAATCGCTTTCGAATGCGCCAGGATCATTTTCCTGGCCAGTTCCGGATGCGCTTCGGCGAAATTCCTGTTGACCGAAAGCACGCAGCACGCGCCCCATTTGCCCGAAGGCATCCTGGTGATGGTGAACTCCGGTACGATGCGTCCGCTCCGGTCGTGTTCGGCCATGGACCCCCAAGGATCGCAGGTCATGTACCCGTCCAGTTTGCCGGTCTTCATGGCAAGGAATTCGTCCTTGTCCGACATGTTGAAAGTTTCATAGTTCTTCCCATCGGGCGGAAGACCGATCTTGCCCGTAAACGTCACCCACTCGGGACTGTTCTTTTCCGGTTCGGTTCCGAGGGCCAGCTTTTTCCCGAGCAGCACCCTGCGATCTTTTTGGTACTGCTCGTAGATGTCGTTGCGAAGGACCAGATAGTAGGACCCGCCCAGGTGGTTCATGGCTCCGATAAAGATCGGGCAGCCCTTCAGGTGGGCGCGAACCGTCCGTTCGAAGCCGATGTAACCCAGGTCCATCTGCCCTGCGGCCATGGCCTCCGGAACCTTGGCGTTGCCGATCACCTCCACCTTGAGGCCCAGTTCGTCGAAAATGCCGGCATCCTTGGCCACCGGGGCCGCCGTCATGTGGTCGCAGTTGTAGTAGCCCAGCTTCACCACGTAGTCTTTGTCCGCGGCCGGCAAAGCCGACTCCCCGGCAGCCTGCGCCGATCCGTTGGAAATTGGAAACCCCATTATGAAACCGGTAAGCGCCATCAACAGAATCAGAACCGATAACCGTTCGTTCGCCTTCTTCATCGCCTCGCCCCCTCCCCCGGCTGGAACAATTGATGCCGGATGACGGACAGGCAAACCCGTTGTTCCGGATTCGCGGGGTCCTCTATCCGGCATCCAATCCCCCTAGCAGCAGTCCTCCATGCCTTCGCCGAAAAGGTCCGTCAGCCGTCCCTCCTCGACTCTGAATACCGCAAAACCCATCTTGGCGCCCTTCGCCCCCTGCACGATGAATTCCATCGGGGGCTTCCCGTCGATGTCCCTGAACTGGATCACCAGGTCGGAATACGGTGCGGGGGCCTCGTTCGTGTCGACAATACCGCCTCCGCGATCCAGGACGACCCGCATCATGTTCTTCTCGCTGCCGACGCGGTAAATGACGATGCAATCCCGCCGCCCGTCGTTGTCAAGGTCGGCCTCCGCCCACTTGATGACTTCCCTTTGCGGGTTCCACCGTTTGAAGTGCTTCAGTAACACTCCGGACACGGGCGTTTGGGCTTTTTCGCTCCCTGTCTCTCCTTTCGGCCTTTCTCCACAGGCGGCCGCGACCAGGCACGCCAGAACGAAGCACATGCAGGTCCCGCAGCGTTTCCACCGCTTCATCGGGAGCATTCCGCGCCAGTGAGGAGTTGCCGGATTCGAGGCAGACACGCATGGACAACAAGAGCCAGAATGATCCCCGAACAGAGGTATTCCAACGGTTTTGGAGCGGCCACGATTAGCCTCTTCGCCATGCCGATCGTTCCCGTGGCGTGATTGCTCCCGAAAAAGGGTACAAAGTCCCTCAACAGCAGCACGTTGGTCAGGTAGCCGATCGACATGGAAGCGGCGACCATTGTCAGGGTGTATATGGCCACCGCGCGTTTGCCGATCGTCCTGTAAATGCTGATGAGCTCGGGAAGATTGGTCGCTGCGCCCGTCATGAGGAAAGTGACGGCAATCCCCGGCGCGGCGCCGCTCGCCACCAATGCGGCCACAAAAGGGATGTGCCCCACGGCGCATACGTACATGACGGCCCCCAGGACCGCGATACCGACAAGGGAGATCATGCCGGGGTTTCCGAGGTATTCCTGGATCGTGGTTCTGGGAATGACGGCGATGATCACGCCCGCCAGGAAGACTCCCATTACAATGTACCTGCTCACCATGACCCCGAGTTCCATGAAACCCCAATGAAGGCCGGAAATGAATTTGCGGACCACACCAATGCCATCGCCGCGCTCCATCGCCGGCACGTTCACGAACTCCTCGATACCGGGCGCCCGCAATTCGGGGCCGGCAAACCGGTTTCCCGCCATGCCCACGATCATAGGGACGACAAAGCCGCTTACGAGATAGATCGTGGCGATCTGAGGCCCCAAAAGTCCGTAGGCCAGGAGTACCGCCGCAGGATTGATGATGGGGGTTGCCGTCATGAAAGCCAGCGTGGGGCCGAGCCACGCGCCGGAATAGTAGAGGCCGAGTCCCAGCGGAATGACCCCGCAACTGCAAATGGGGAGCAACATTCCTGAAACCGTACCCCGCATGATGGAGGAAAGCCTCCCGTTTCCCAGCATCCTCTGGAGCCTCTCCGGTCGCAGAAAACTGTGCAGAGTGCCCGCAAGGGCAAAACTCAGCACCAGCCAGACCGATGCATCGTTGAGGATATCGAAGAAGGCCGTGAAGACCCCTTTGAGGAGTTCGGCGATCAATCCCCGCTCCTCGCCAGTGCGTCCGTGATGGCTTTTTCGATGATCTCCCGCGAGAGGGTATCCAGGCGTTTCTCACCGTTTATGATCATGGTCCCTCTCGTGACGGGCCCATATTTCTTCAGGTAATCGAAGTCCTTGCCGGCGATGTAGATCTTGACCTCGACCTTGTCTCCATGCCCCGATGCCACCGACCGGATGATCCGCCCATACTCTTCGCAGCAGGAGCATGTGTTGATGAATTCCACCTTTACCTTGGACACACCCGCCCTCCTTCTCTCGGTGTATGCAGCGTTCGAAAGGCAGGAATTTCAAACACCGCCTTCGTTGTCTTTCGAGCCGGCGCCCGCGCATCTCCGGTTGCCCCGAAGACCATGGTCGGGCTGCCTGACACGACCGCAACCCGGCAGACCGTCCAGCCCGCAACCACATCAGCAGGCCCAAGCCTCCAGTCCGCGAACAGGCTTCGCCCCTCGGAATCCCCGGATGCAACTCGCTTTGGGAATTCAAAAGCCGGGCTGTTCCACGGCCAGAAGCCTCCGAGCTTCCCCGGCCGGCGTTCCGACACTCGGTTGAAGCCGCCGGATGAAAGCGGCACCGGCCTCCGGCCGCACGCATCCGTGCACCTCGAATCAGCCTCTATATGACAATCATCGATTTGTCCAATTGGAATTGCCGATGGAAAGACGCTCTGGTGCCCGCAAGGATCAATACGGCCGCCTCGGGGTCAGGGCGCCCGACGGCGACTGCACCAGGTGGAATGCCCATGGGTAGTTGGATCGGCCGGGATGGACGGCCTTTTTGAAGAAGCCTTGCCTGCGAGTCCCTTCTGCACCGATCGCCGCGTGGTCGTATCAACAGGTCGCGAGCATGGGGGACTCGCTCTTGAAGCTCTTCCGTCGTTTTTCCCGAAAGACCCGCGGCCGGACAGAAAGTCTGCTGCGGGAAAGTAATGATGGATCTCCGAAATTTCCAGAGAACTCATGGGCGGATGCATCTCCACCAGTCCGATCCCATCCCGGAAGGTCGCCTCTGCGGCCGGCTACACGGCACGCCGGGACATGGCGAAAGGCACCCTTCCCCGCTCATCGACTCAAATTGCAGCATTGGGGGCTTCATCACAGCATTGCGGGCCTGACCCCTTCTCAAAAAAATGATATAGTATCGCTTCACTTCCGTAGACGCCGGAGTGATGGACTTTTTCAGCTATCGAGGAGCACAGCGCGGCATGGGCATAGCCTCCGACATCGTCATCATCGTGGTCGCGGCCCTGATCGGGGGCATCGTGGCAAACAAGCTGAAGGTGCCCCTGATGCTGGGCTATATTGTCGCGGGAATCGCGGTTGGCCCTCACACCGGGGGTGTTACCGTATCCGAAATCCACCACATCGAATTGCTGGCGGAGATCGGCGTGGCGCTTCTGCTTTTTGCGCTCGGCCTGGAGTTTTCGCTCACCAAGCTGAAACCCGTGCGCACCGTCGCGCTGGTCGGCACACCCATCCAAATGCTGCTCACCATCGGCTGCGGCTTCGCCATCGGGCGACAACTGCTCGGCTGGGACACGATCTCCTCGCTCTGGCTGGGCGGTCTGATCTCCCTGTCCAGCACCATGGTGATCCTGAAAACACTGATGAACCAAGGGTGGCTCGGTACCCTTTCAAGTCGCGTGATGATCGGCATGCTCATTGTTCAGGATCTGGCCGTCGTGCCCCTGATGATTCTCCTCCCTCAACTGAACAATTCGGAAAGCGGCCTTCCGATTCTCGGCCTTGCCGCATTGAAGGCGGCCGTTTTCCTTGCCGCAATGATCCTGCTTGGCACGAGGCTGCTTCCCCGACTGCTGACATACGTCGCTCAATGGAACTCGCGCGAACTGTTCCTTCTAACCATCACGGCGATGGGACTCGGGATCGGCTACGCCACCTACCTGGTCGGTCTCTCGTTCGCCTTCGGCGCCTTCGCGGCCGGGATGGTCCTGAGCGAGTCGGATTACGGCCACCAGGCGCTGAGTGATATCATCCCCCTGAGGGACGTGTTCGCACTCCTCTTCTTCACGTCTGTGGGGATGCTCCTGGACCCGCAGTTTCTTCTCGACCGTTGGGGCACTGTCCTGACGCTCGTGCTCCTGGTTTCCGTGTGCAAGGGCGTCATTTTCGCCGGTTTGGCGCGAGTCTTCGGATACGGCAACGTCGTTCCTCTCGCCGTGGGACTCGGACTTTTCCAGATTGGCGAATTTTCCTTCGTGCTGGCCCGGGCCGGGCTTGCCGACCGTGCCCTGTCAACCGAAATGTATTCCCTGGTGCTCAGCACGGCCATCATCAGCATGATGCTGACCCCCCTGGTTTCGAGCCTCACCGCTCCGCTGTATTCGCTTCGCAAGCGATGGTTCAAACGCGAACCGCTCCATACCATCAACCTGCCGGAGTCCGGGCTGCACGGTCATGTGGTGATCGCCGGAGCGGGAAGAATCGGTCGCCATGTCGCGGCGGTACTGCATCATCTGAAACTGTCCTTCGTACTAGTGGAGCTGGATTACCGACAGGTCCAGCAAGTCAGGGAAGCCGGGTTCCCGGTGGTTTACGGCGACGCCGGCCAGGAAGCGGTCCTGGAAGCCGCCGGCATCGAGCGGGCCTGCCTGCTCCTGATCACCATTCCCGCCATCGTGTCGGCGCAGGCCATTGTCGATCAGACCCGTCGCCTCAACCCTCGCCTGGATATCGTGGCCCGATCGGAAGGCATGGAACAGATGAAGGCGCTTCATGAAAGAGGTGTCTACGAGGTGGTACAGCCCGAATTCGAAGCCGGCCTGGAAATCACCCGGCAAGCCCTGATTCGCCTCGATGTTCCAGCCACGGACATTCTGCGGTACACGGACGCGGTTCGCCGTGAGCTCTACGCTCCCATTTGTCGAAACCAGGAATGTGAAACCGTCGCGCTGCTTCGGGACGCCAGGCACCTGCTCGAAATGAACTGGTTGACCCTGGGTCCGGAGAGCCCCCTGAACGGGCAGACCATCGGAGAATTGAATGTCCGGACGCACACCGGCGCTTCCATCGTGGGAGTCATGCGCGGCGGAACCTTGCACCCAAACCCGGGCCCCGACTTCCGTTTCGCCCGAGGCGACATGATCGCGGTGCTCGGAAAACCCGATCAGTTCAATGCCCTCCAGGAATTCATCACATCATGAAAGGAGAACCCGGCATGCCCTCAACCCCTGTCGAAGCAACCAAACCCGTCGTCTCGTCCTCACTGGCGATGGTCCTGTTCGCGCTGCTCCTTGCACTCGCGCAACCCGCCGCTGCTGAAGTGAAACTGCTGCGCGGCCAGACCGTCTATGTCCCCGCCTACTCTCACATCTTCCACGGGGACCGGGAGGTCCCGTTCTATCTCACGGTAACCCTCAGCGTCCGAAACACCGATCCCGAACATCCCATTTCCATCACCGCGGTCGAGTATCATGACAACGACGGGAAGTTGCTCACCAATTATCTGAAAGCAGCGGTCAAGCTGGCCCCCTTGGCCTCGATCCACTATATCGTAAAAGAATCCGACAGGAGTGGAGGGGCCGGCGCCAACTTCATCGTCCGGTGGCGTTCGGAATCGAAGGTCACGGAGCCCCTCATCGAATCGGTGATGATCAGCACCGCCACCCAGCAGGGGATATCCTTCACCTCCCGAGGGCAGGCCGTCAGGGAAGAACTCTGACGCCGTCCCTTCCCGTCCGGCGGGTGTGGATGTGCGGGTCGTGCTCGATATTGCACGAATCCTTCCTTCCTCCCGCCGGTTCCTCTGCGCGGACCGAAAGCCAACCTTCACCGCCCGCCCTCGAAGCGGCGGTGTGCCGGGACCTCCCCATCTTCCCCGCAACGCCCCTCTCGGCTCCCTTAGACAGGGTTTCCGCCGAGGTACGGATGTCGGTCCTCCGCTTCAAATCAACTGATATACCCTGACCCCCGGCCATTCCCGGAATCCCGCCCCGGAATCGAGAAAGCACAGCTCCGCCCGGAGGTCGATGTCCTGATCGGCCAGTGAAGCGACGACCGTATTGTCGCCGCGCGGCAGATAGCCCAGCTTGAGGCCGCTCCGGGTGTAGACCTCGACGGCCTTCTCATCATAGGCGTTCTCAGGTTCCCGCCTGAGGATCACATCATCTCCGGCTCGCAGCGAACGTGCCACCTCCGGCTTCACGCCCTCGTAGTACCGGAATCCCGCGATGTAAACGTCGATGAGGTGGACCCTCCGGTCTCCCGGCCGGTTCGGACCGTCGCGGTCCGAAATCAGCGGCAGCACCACACCCGTCCCAAGCACGCACAGAAAACTCCGCCTTCCCATCATGTCGCGTTCTCCTCGAAAGAGGCTTGTGCCATAGCCGTTCCGCTCCCCGGAAAGCCGACGCCTCGGAATCGGACATCCCCCCGCCCCCCTGCTCCGCTTATTCGACGCCCCGGGCCCCGAGGGAAAACACCCGGGGGCCGCGCGTCCGATCCCATCATAGGGCACACTTGAGCCCTCATGCCTTCTACCGGTATTTTTTCCCCTGCGCGCCGTGTGCCCCCTCCCTGGTCTCATGCACCCCGGATGTTCCCACACCCTCCGTCCGAATTCCAAAACATCCATGATTTCACCATTCAACCGGTCAATACGGCACTTGATTTGCATCCTCATTATCCGCGCAACAGGTCGGTTCATCCCCAACCGGTGCCCGACGGGAGTCGTCGGTCACCGGGAAGGGGCAAGCGCTTTCTCATCGGGAGGTACCCGCCATGGTTGTCAAGCGCGGCACCGGCATTTCCGGCAGCCAAAAACCTGAAAGGCCCGAGAACAAGTGTTCCTCGTGTGAATTGGAGGATGTCCTCGAGGCCTCTCACGACGGACTGTTCATCACGGACGGCGACGGCAATGTGTTGATGGTCAACAGCGCATGGGAGCGGATCTGCGGCATTCACCGGGGTTTTGTCATCGGCAAGACCGCCCAGGACATGGTGGGCGAAAAATTCTACACCGAATCCGCCGCTATGACCGCCATCAAGGCCGGAAAGAAAATCACGATCATGCTCGAGATGACCCGGGGAGAAAAAATCGGCCAGAAGATCATGGCCACCGGGATTCCCATATGGGGAACGGACGGGAGAATCCGCCGCGTAGTCGTCAACGTTCGCGACATCACGGAAATCATCTATCTTAAGGATCTCTTGGAGAAAACCCGCCAATTGAACGAGATCTACGCCGCGGAGCTCGAGCAGATGCGCCTGCAACAGATCACCAGGGATTGCGACGTCGTGGCCAGGAGCCCGGAGACGAAGCGTGTCCTGGAAATGGCCGCACAGGTCGCCAAGGTGGATTCCACCGTGCTGATCACCGGGGAGTCCGGATGCGGCAAGGAGGTGGTCGCCAATGCCATACACCGACTCAGCGAGCGCAAGGATGGCCCGCTCATCAAGATCAACTGCGGCGCCATTCCCGAAAACTTGCTCGAATCGGAACTGTTCGGGTACGAGGCCGGAGCATTCACGGGAGCCAAGAAACAGGGAAAGCCGGGGATGTTCGAACTGGCGGAGAAGGGAACCCTTTTTCTCGATGAAATGGGCGACCTGTCCGTCAATCTCCAGGTGAAACTGCTGCGGGTCCTGCAGGACCACGAGGTGATCCGGGTGGGCGGTATCAAGTCCATTCCGGTCGACGCCCGCATCGTGGCGGCAACCAACCGCAACCTGCGCGAAATGGTCTCGTCCGGAGCCTTCCGGGAAGATCTCTACTACCGGCTGAACGTGGTGTCCATCGAGATCCCGCCCCTGCGGGAGCGCAAGGAAGACATCCCGCTGCTCGTCCAGTATTTTCTGGAAAGAATCAACAAACGCTACCAGTTCAACAAGCGCTTTTCCCCGGCGGTGGTGGACCGGTTTCTCTCCTATTCCTGGCCGGGAAACATCCGCGAGCTGGAAAACGTTATCGAGCGCATGCTGGTGATGACCGAAGACGAGGAAATCCATTCCCGCCATCTGCCGGCCTGCATGCAGGGTCCCATGCCGCCCGACGCGGGCCGCCTGGTTCTGCCGCACGACGTTTCACTGCAGCGGGCCGTCGAACAAATCGAGAGACAGCTGCTCGAAGAGGCGCTCAGGAAACACGGCAGCACACGTAAAGCCGCAGCGGCCCTGGATATCGACCAGTCCACCGTCGTGCGCAAGATGAAAAAATACCGAATCCCGTCTCCGCTCGAGACGCAATCCTCTCCCGGTTTGTTCGACGACCCCCGGCTGAAGGTTTGAGAGCGACCAGTTGCCCTCCTCTTCAATGAGTGCTCAACTCCCAATGTTTCATTCCCTCCCCTGCCGCCAGGGAGCCCCGCCTTTTGATATCGATGCAGTCCGGCATCAGCGAGTCGATCCTACATCGAATCTTATAACATATGGATATCACACCATCAATTGCACCAGAGCCGCTCTCCGTCTTCTTGATTCGATGTGAAGGCGCATCGCCCGGAGAACCGATGCCGCTCCTGTTGAAACGTGAAGGCTTCCCCCGTTTCTACTGAGAAACCATACCTTTAGTGCGATAGGCACCGAGGTTGGCACGCGCCTTGCCTTTGATCAATGTCGCCAGAGGACGCTGCCTGGCTTGGCGCCAACATGAGGGAACAGGAAACGAAAGGGAGAGGAGGTCGACAGATGGCGAAGTTCATGTCTGCCGAGGAGGCGGTCAAACTGATCAAGAGTGGGGATACGGTCGCCATATCGGGATTTGTGGGGATGGGTCATCCGGAGGAGCTATCGCTGGCGATGGAGAAGCGGTTTCTGGAGACCGGAGAGCCGAGGGACCTGATATTGACGCACGGTGCCAGCCAGAACGACGGCAAATCCAACTGGGGGTTGAACAGGTGGGGCAAGGAGGGGCTGATCCGAAAGGTGATCTCGGGGCACTGGAGCCTGCAGCCCGACATCATCCGGCTGGCGGTGGAGGAGAAGATCGAGGCCTACAACATTCCCCAGGGGACGATCATGCACCTCTACCACGCCATCGCCTCGAAGAAGCCCGGGGTATTGACGCACGTGGGTTTGAAGACGTTCGTGGACCCGCGGGAAACGTGCGGGCGGTTGAATTCGATCAGCAAGG